>JAEEGL015402067.1_pt1 | contig 11831 bp, 6 predicted proteins | sample 9134231 | NCBI WGS metagenome assembly JAEEGL01 (sample SAMN16246548, study PRJNA631951) | gut metagenome | biome: gut microbiome; feature: rumen; material: fiber-attached | host: Bos | place: Iran: Karaj | collected 2018-10 | reverse complement strand
CATGACCGTCACCCTCGCGGATGACGCGGAGATGCTCGAAGAGACCGTGGTCATCGGTTACGGTTCCGTCAAGATCCGCGACCTGACCGGTTCCGTGACGGCTGTCGGTGCAAAAGACCTGGAGATCCCGGTGTCCAACGTGGCCGAAGCCCTGCAGGGCAAGATGGCCGGCGTCGTGGTGTCCGTGGGCAGCCAGTCCCCGGGAGCAGCCCCGACCATCCGCGTCCGCGGTTCCAAGTCCATCTCCCGTTCGAACGATCCGCTCATCCTCGTGGATGGTTTCCCGGTGGATAACCTCACCAACGTACCTGCCGACCAGATCAAGAGCATCAATGTCCTGAAGGACGCCGCCTCCACGGCCATCTACGGTAGCCGCGGTGCCGCGGGCGTCATCATCGTGACGACCAAGAGCGCGCTTGAGGGCCAGACCAGCGTGTCCTACAACGGCTATGTCCAGGTCAAGGATTCCTCCTCGGAGATCTACGACGTGCTCGATCCGCTGGACTACCTGAAGTTCACGCTCGGCTATGCCCGTGACTACAACGCGACCAACTACGATAACATGCTGAAGTACTTCGGCATCGGCGCCCAGTACGGCAACCACTACAGCCAGTATGCCGCCGCGAAGACCCACAACTGGCAGCGCGACCTGCTGAAGACCGCCATCTCCCACAGCCACAACCTGTCGGTGAGCACGGGTACCAAGCGCAACCGCACGCTGTTCAACCTCAGCTACATGTACGATGACGGTACGGTCATCAACTCCTTCTTCCGCCGCATCAACGCCTCGCTCAAGAGCACACAGAGCCTGACGGACAACCTCGACCTGGAGTTGAACCTCACCTACAACAACCATACTTCCCGCAACAACGGCCGCCAGGGCAACGCCTACCAGTACCGTTCCCTCGAGCCGCTCGGACCCGAGCCTGACAACTACACCGGCTTCGGCAACGGTATGTCCTACGTGAGCACGGCCTATGATCCGATCGAGCTCACCTACAACACCGAGGATGCGAACATCAATCACAGTTTCCGTGGCATCGGCGCCATCAACTGGCGTCCCATCGAAGGCCTGACCCTGCGCACCGAGCTTGGTCTGAACAAGGGCTTCAGCCGCAACGAAGGCTACAACAAGGGCTTCGGCAACGAGACCCGTTCCGCCAGCCTGACCCGCGGTGAGAGCAGCCGCCTGAACTGGACCACCACCGCCCAGTACCAGATCCCGTTCAAGAACCAGAACCACCGCGCCGACATCATGATCGGTAACGAAATGCGCACCACGAACGGTTCGAACATGTACTTCTACGGCTACGAGTATCCGGAGAACTTCGACCGCGCCCGCACCTTCGCGTTCATGAACCAGTACACCAAGGACTTCACCTTCACCACCCGCTACAACACGCCGGGCCGCGTAGTGTCCTTCTTCACCCGCGCCAACTACACGCTGATGGACAAATACTTGCTGACCCTGACGTTCCGCGCCGACGGTTCCGCCAACTTCGCACCGAACAACCGCTGGGGATTCTTCCCGTCCGCGGCGTTCGCCTGGCGCGTGATCGACGAGCCGTTCATGGCCGGCACGAAGGACTGGCTCTCCAACCTGAAGCTTCGCTTGAGTTACGGTATCTCCGGTTCTGACAACATCGACGCCAACCTCTGGCGTGAGACCTGGGCCCTCAGCGGCAACACCAACGCTACCATCAGCTCCAAGCGTACCGATACGGAGAACGACTACGGCCAGGCCTACTATCCGGGCAGCCAGATGCAGAACCCGAACCTGCGCTGGGAGGCGACCTCCACCGCCAACGTCGGTATCGACTTCGGTTTCCTCAATGAGCGCATCTACGGTAGCATCGAAGGTTACTGGATGGTCACCGACGGCCTGCTCATGAGCACGCCGGTCAACGGTGCCTCCGGCTACAGCACCCAGTACCAGAACCTCGGTACCGTGTCCAACAAGGGTATCGAGCTGAGCGTGGGCGGTGACATCGTGCGCAACCGCGACTTCACCCTGCGTGCCAACCTCGTGTTCCAGTACAATGCCAACCGCGTCGAGTACATCAGCCCGTCCGTGACCTCCACCAAGTACGGTTCCTGGGCCAACTCCGAGCACCGTCCCTCCGACGGCGAATACTACATCGAGGAAGGCTCCCCGATGGGTATGATCAAGGCATATCAGTATGACGGCTGGTACACCACGGCCGACTTCGACTACGCGAACGGCGTGTACACCCTGAGGGAAGGCATCCCTGACTGGGGTGAGGACTCCTACTGGACGAGCTTCAACCTGCCGAAGGGCCAGGCCGCCTTCCCGGGCGCCCTCAAGCTCAAGGACCTCAACGGTGACGGCAAGATCACCACGGCCGATACCTACAACTTCGGCTGCATGGTTCCGCCGGCATCCGGCTCCTTCGCCCTGAGCGGCCGCTGGAAAGGTCTCGACTTCAACATGGCCTTCAACTACGTGCTCGGCGGCAACATCATGAACGTCCCGAAACTGACGAACCTCTACGGCTCCAAGGACAACCGCTTCGGTGCCAACCGCCTGGCCTTCGTGAAGGACTGCTACAGCCCCTACCGCTGGAACAACGGCGAGCTGGAATTCGTCTCCGACCCGGCTGAACTGGACAAGATGAACGCCAACGCCAAGTACTGGACGCCGTCCTCCATGGTCGGCATGCTCGTGGACAAGTACCTTGAGCCCGCGTCCTTCCTCCGTCTGAAGAACCTGACCATCGGCTACACGATCCCGTCCAACATCTCCCAGAAGATCGGCATGAAGAACCTGCGTGCCTACGTGACGGCGACCAACCTCTTCACGCTGACCAAGTACTCCGGCCTCAACCCCGAAGTCAACATCAGCAGCAGCACCACGCCGGGCGTGGACAACGGCAACTACCCGCTGGCCCGCACCTACACCTTCGGTCTGAATATCACTTTCTAAAAGAATGAAGACAATGAAAAAGATATATCATCTCCTGATGGTCGTCCTGGCCGGTGCCTCTGTCGTGTCCTGCCAGAACTACCTGAGTGCTTCGTCCCCTTCGACGGTGGATGCCGATTTCGTCTTCTCCAGCTATGAGACCGGCAAGACCGTCATGATGGGTGCCTACAACCAGGTCACCAGTTCCTTCACCAGCGGCCTGCCGACCAACCTGGATGACATCGGTTCCGATGTGGAGCGCTGCTCCGTGGGCATTATCGCCGACCTGGTCGGCGCCGCCCAGCTCTATGGCGGGCAGTCCTCCTACACGGTGGAGAACTTCAACATCAACGGTTCCTTCAAGAACTACTGGAATACCTACTATAACTGCATCAACCGCTGCAACCAGGTGATCGCCAACATCCTGGCGATGCCGGACATCGACAACATCCTCGCGACGGCCCCGAACGACTGGTCCGACCTGCTCGGCCAGGCCTACTGCCTGCGCGCCACGATGTACTATGAGATCGTTTTCCACTGGGGCGATTGCATCTATTACACCGAGAACGAACTCGGCCAGGACATCAAGGAGTTCACGAACCGCGACAAACTCATCGAGAGCGAGATCGCCAATGTGGAGAAGGCTGAGAAGTGGATGTACTCGATGAACGAGAACAACCACCTGCCCGACCAGATGACCCGCAACTATGCCGACGGCCTGATCGGCCGCCTGTGCTTCCTCGCCGCCGGCTTCCAGACCCGCCGCACGGACCTTGAGGGTGGCATGCAGTTCTACACCGATATCAACGGCAATCCGCTTTCCTTCGAGACCTGGGGTGAGGATCCCGCCCGCAAGGCCAGCTACGGCCGCCGCAGCGACTGGAAGACCTTCTACTCCCGTGCCATCCCGTACCTGGAGAAAGGCGTGAACCAGCCCGCCGGCGTGTCCCTGACCACCGTCGACCCGCGTACCGACAAGGAAGGCCGCACCTACGGCAACCCGTTCCAGTACTACTTCGACCAGGTCACCAAGCTCGTGATGCCCGAAGAGAGCGTCTTCGAGTGGTCCATCAAGGCGGAGGGCGGCGGCAGCCGTATCGCCTACAACTTCGGCCGCGGCTCCAACGGCGGTTCTCCGGCATACCCGCCGAAGGCCAACGCCCAGACCTGTTCCTATCCGGCCGTCCTCTACGGGATGTTCGACCCGCAGGACCTGCGCCGTGACGTATCCGTCAACGTGACCGGCTCCTCCGGCCACGGCGTGGAACTGATCTACAACTACAACTTGTCCAACAAGGTCACGCTTGGTGTCGGCATGAACAAGTATGACCTGAACCGCCAGGTCAACCCGGATGCCCGCCAGCTCTACAGCGGCATCAACTACGTGTACATGCGCCAGGCCGACATCATCCTGATGCTCGCAGAGGCATACGCCGTGACCGGCGACAACGGCCGCGCGACGACCGAGCTCCGCAAGATCCACGACCGCGCCTTCCCGGCCGCCGTGCGTGACGCCAAGTTCAACGAACTGCTCAAGTCGGTGAACAACGACCTCTTCGAGGCCGTCATCGAGGAGCGCAAGCTCGAGTTCGTGGGCGAGACCATCCGCCGTTTCGACCTGATCCGTACCGGCAAGTTCCCGCAGGTTGCCTACGAGTTCCGCAAGCAGCTGATTGACCAGATGGCAGAACTGAAGGCCAACGGTTATGTGCAGTTCGCCAACGGCAACCAGTATCCGGCCTGGATCTGGACCAAGACGATGGACGCCAAGAAGCTGCTCGGCTACCGCCTGACGATGCAGACCCCTGCGGGCCTGACGGATGACGGCAGCGACAAGTACGGCCTTCTGGTCCCGGGCTGGCGCGGCCAGCACGATGACTGGGTGAGCGTCGCCGTCGAGGACGGCAAGGCTGCCTCCACCATCATCCAGGACAACACCAACCTGGCCATCCAGGGTTTGTTCCGCTACATCGATCCTGAATCCAACGAGGCCAAGGCCCTCGAGGCCAAGGGGTACAAGAAGACCCCGTGGGGCATCGCCAGCTATACGCAGGGCTCCAAGGGTGTGACCCCGGACGCCGTGCAGGAGGCCCGCTGGAGCAGCGAGTTCATGTGCGGCTACACCGATGCCGACTATACGGCCAAGAAGGCTCCGATCTACCTCATCCCGATGAACGAGACGACCTGCCTGACCACCGGCCTGTCCAACGGCTACGGCTTCAAAAGCCCTGCTGCGAAGTAACTGAAAACCGGGCTTCTGAACCCGGACGAGAAAAAGACCGCTTCCGCGAGGGAGCGGCCTTTTTTTGTGTATCTTTTTTCGTAACTTTGCAAATATGGACAAATCTAATCCGATCCTGGCTGACCTTTGGAAATCCTTGAGAGAAAAGCTCAGGGAGTCACTGATTTCGGTGATGCCGATCAGTATCCTGGTCCTGTTGCTGTCCCTGACCCCCTGGGTGGACATCTCGAAGAAGGAACTGGCCGTTTTTACCGGCGCCGCGTTCTTGCTGATCATCGGCATCAGCCTGTTCAATCTGGGGGCCGACATGGCCATGACTCCGATGGGACAGTATATCGGGGAGGGCCTGACCAAATCGCGTAAACTGGGCATCCTTCTCTCCGTCAGCATGCTGATGGGCATCCTGATCACCGTGGCTGAGCCGGACCTTTCTGTCCTGGCCGGCCAGGTGAGCGCCGTGATGAACGGCACCCTGCTGATCCTCACGGTCGGCGTCGGCGTCGGATTATTCCTCCTGCTCGCTGTCGTAAAGATCGTTTTCCATGTGGATCTGACCAGCCTGCTGCTGTTTTTCTACATGTTTATGTTCTGCCTGGTCGCGATGCTGCTGGATGCAGGCAAGGGCTCTTTCCTGCCGCTTTCCTTTGACTCCGGCGGCGTGACGACCGGCCCGATCACGGTACCGTTCATCATGGCCCTCGGTGTGGGCATCGCCCTGACCGTGGGCGGGCGGAATGCCCGGGAGAACAGCTTCGGCCTGATCGCCCTCTGCTCCGTCGGACCCATTGTGGCCGTCCTGCTCCTGTCCATGACGGCGAAGGGAGATATGAATTTCGCGATTCCGGATTATTCCATGGAGACCATCCTGCATGAAGGCGCCGACAACCTGTTCTTCGCCAAGATGTTCGATGTCGGCAAGTCCCTGGTCCTGATCGTCATCTTCTTCTTCGTGCTCCAGGCCATCATCCTCAAGCTTCCGAAGATAAAGATCATCCAGATCCTGATCGGCATCGTGCATACCTTCGTCGGGCTGGTCCTGTTCCTGGCCGCCGTCGAGATGGCTTTCATGCCCATCGGCTTCAAGATCGGCTCCCAGATGGCCGCTTACAATCCGGCCCTGCTGATCGGCCTCGCCTTCATCATCGGCATGGTGGTGGTGCTGGCCGAGCCGGCCGTCCACGTCCTCAACAACCAGGTCGAAGAGATTACGGGCGGCGAGGTCTCCAAGCGCCAGATGATGATCGCCCTGTCCGTCGGTGTGGGCGTGTCGATCGGACTGTCTGTACTGCGGGTGTATTTCGGGTTCTCGCTGCTGTACTACCTGGTGCCCGGTTACCTGATCTCCCTGGGCCTTTCCTTCTTCGTGCCCAAGCTCTATACGGCCATCGCGTTCGACTCCGGCGGTGTCGCCAGCGGACCGTTGACCTCCAGTTTCATCCTGCCCCTGGTGATCGGATCCTGCGTCACGATGCAGGGCGTCCCGGCCGTGCTCGATTTCGCCTTCGGCGTGGTCGCGATGGTGGCGATGACCCCGCTTATCACCATCCAGTCCCTGGGTTTCAAGTCCGTCATGGCTGTCCGTGCCCGCGACAATGCCGCCATGCGCCGCATCCTTGCGTCTGCCGACGACCAGATCATTTACTTCGAATAATATGGAGAATGCACGCAATATCGCTCCGATGAAGCTGGAGCTGCTGATGGCGGTGGTCCACAATGACAAGGCCGCCTATTATTCCAGCCTCATCCAGTCCCACAAGGCCAACCTGCAGCTGACGATCCCGGCCAAGGGGACGACCCACCTGATCTTGGATTATCTTGGCCTGACGGAGCGTCCGAAAACGCTCATTATCAGTGTCGTCCGGGCTGACCAGTCCGAGCGGCTGATCTCCCTGCTGGACGACTTGTTCAAGAAAGGGAAAGATTATAAGGGAGTGGCTTTCACCCTCCCGATGACCAGTGTCATCGGCACCCTGGTTTATGGATTTTTAAGCAACGACAAGCGAACTGTCAAGGAGGAAGCATAGTATGGAGAACAATAAACTGGAACTCATCATCTGCATCGTGAATGCAGGTTTCTCACAGAACGTGATGGAAGCGGCCCGCGCGGCCGGTGCCAAGGGCGGCACGATCCTGCGCGCCCGCGGCTCTGCCAACCCGGAAGCGGAGGAGTTCTTCAACATCAGTATCCAGCCGGACAAGGAGATGCTGATGATCCTCGTCCCCAAGGACATCAAGGACGAAGTGTTCCGGAGCATCTACAAGGATTCCGGGCTCGGACAGGATGCCCAGGGTATCGTCTTCTCCCTGCCGGTCAACCGCTCCACGACCCTCAAGGACAAGGCGCCGGAGAAAGAGAAGGACAAAGACAAAGAGAAGACCAAGGAGAAATAGCCGGCCCTATCGGGCCAGCGATTCCTCCAGCGTCAGCTCCCGCTGCCCCTTGACATAGTCCTGGGCCAGTTGATGGAACCAGGCGACCAGCTGGGCATTCTCCGGCTGGTTTGCGAGATTGACCAGTTCGTGCGGATCGTTGACCGCGTCGATCAGCATCCTGCCTGCCCCTGCACCATAATATTCAGCATAGCGCCAGCGCTCGGTACGGATCCCGACGCCGGTGACACCCTTGCCGTGGTTGTTCCAGACCGTGAAGGCGGGCTTGTCGAATTCCGCTTCCGGGTCGTTAAGCAAGCGGGCGAAACTGGTGCCTTCGAGGCTGGGGTATTCCGGCAGGCCACAGAGTTCCAGCAGGGTGGGGTAGAGGTCGAGGTTCTCGGTGATGCGGTAAGTTACTTTGCCGTTGCCCCTGGCGCGCGGATCCACGACCACGAGCGGCACGTTGGTGCCCTCCTCCCAAAGTGAACCGGCCTTGGACCATTTCCCCTTTTCGCCCATCTGCATCCCGTGGTCCACGCAGAAGACGATGATGGTGTTGTCCGCGAGCCCCTCCTCGTCGAGGGCGGCGATCAGCCGGCCGACATTCCAGTCCACGTAGCTGATACAGGCCCAATAGGCGCGGAGCGCTTCCCGGGCTTCTTCCGGGGAACAGCGGCGGTTGATGAAGACGTCGGCATTGATCTCCCGGATCGACCCGGCGGGGAAGCCGCGCGGGATCATCGGCCAGGCGCAGTAGTCTTCGGCCAGCGGGACGTCTACGTCCTTATACAGGTCGAAGAAGCGCTGCGGGCAGAGGAAGGGGGAGTGGGGCTTCGAGTAGCCGCAGGCGATGAAGAACGGCTCGCCCTTTTTCTTCGCGGCTTCCCGGATGAAGCCGATGGCCTTGTCCGTATTCTGCTCTTCGCTGATGTAGCGGGTCTCGTCAGGGCCCCAGCGGTCGGAGTCCTTGCCGTGGCCGACGAGATACTCGTCGCCCGGCCCCATTTCGCGGACGCCGTTGTAGGCGATCAGTTTGGTGCCGCCACCGCGGCTCTCGACCCACTGGCGGTGCTCCTCATCGGAGACGTAGGAGGGCTGGAAATCTCCGACGCCGGTGTTGCGCCGCCGCTCCCAGCCGCCGAAGTCCCAGGCATCGGAATCCTCGATGCCGGAGTGGAAGATCTTGCCGGCGACGTAGGTCGTGTAGCCGTTTTCCTTGAAATACATCGGGAGGCTGTGCCACTCGGGATGGTCTGCGCCCCACCAGGGGGAATTGTCGTAGATGCGGGTGGAGACGGGACGGTGCCCGGAGAGCATCGAGGTCCGGGAAGGCCCGGAGAGGGGATACTGGCAGTAATTGTGCTGGAAGAGCACGCCGCGTGCGGCGAGTGCATCCAGGTTGGGCGTGTGCATCTGGGGGGTGCCGTAGGCTTTCCAGTCGGTGCGCATGTCGTCCGACATGATGAACAGGACGTTCATCCGGGGTTGTGCTTTCTGTTTGCGGGGCAGTCTGGGCTCCGCGGCCTGGACGGCAGCCGCTCCGGCGAGCAGTCCCAGGGAGACGGGGATCAGTCGATTCATACGGATGGGGGTCATGGTTTTGATGTAAAGATACGTTTTTTTAGCCGGAATTGATTATCTTTACGAAACTATTATTAACCAGATTTACAGCATCATGTTCAAGAGAGTGTCCGCTTTGCTGTGCTGTCTCCTGCTGGGGATGGCTGCATTCGGCCAGGACCGTGATACGGTCGCCGGAATTCCTGTCAATTACGATGAACTCAAGGTGGGAGACTACAAGGCCGGCCTGCCGGACCCGTTGGTCTTCAACAACGGTAAACCCGTCAAGAACGCCCGCCAGTGGGCGAAACGCCGCGCCGAGATCCTCCGGATCTTCGAAGAGAACCAATACGGCAAGTGGCCGGCCCGGAAGCCGGCGCTGCGCTACGACGTAGCCCGGGACGAAGGTTTCGGGGGTGAAGCAGTCCGCAAGCAGATTACGCTTTATTTCTCGCCTGACAACGACGGGCCGCGGGTGGATGTGCTGGTGTACTTGCCGAAAGACGCCGTGGGCGCTGTCCCTATCCTGCTGAACCTCAGTTTCTCGCCCAACAACATGACGATTTCCGATCCGGGCGTGAAGCCTGGCCGCCGCTGGGATCCCAAGACCCGGACGATGATGGAGTCGCCGTCGATGCCCGGCTTTGCCGGTTTCGGGATGGATGCGACGGTGAAGAAATATCTCAAGGAAGGATTCGGCTTCGCTACGCTCTGCTATACCGACATCACCCCGGACTTCCAGGACGATGACGAACTGGGCCTGCGCGGTCTCTACCATACGCCCGGGACGCCGCGTGCCAGCGATGACTGGGGCAGCATCAGCGCCTGGGCTTTCGGCGTGAGCTGCCTGATGGATTATTTTGAGAAGGATCCGGACGTGGATGCGAAGCGCGTCGCGCTCACGGGCTGCTCCCGCCTGGGCAAGACCACGATCTGGACGGGTGCGGTCGAGCCCCGCATCAAGGTCGTGATGCCCAGCTGTTCGGGCGAAGGCGGCGCGGCGATCAGCCGCCGGGTCTATGGCGAGACGGTTGCGCACCTGACGGAGCCCACCCGCTTCCCGTACCAATTCTGCCCGAAGTATGCCTATTGGGGCGACAAGCTGACGCAGATGCCGATGGATGCCCACATGCTGGTGGCCCTGATTGCCCCGCGTCCGCTGCTTCTCCAGACCGGCTCCACGGACATCTGGTCCGACCCGCTGGGCGAATGGCTGGCGCTGATCGAGGGCCGCAAGGTCTATCAGCTGCTCGGCAAGGACGTTCCCGCCGGGGATGAATTCCCCGCAGCGGACCAGCCCATCTATACGACCCTCGGCTACGTGATGCACGAGGGAGGCCACGGAATCCAGCCGCAGGACTGGGATTACTACCTGGAATTCATGAAACGCCACCTTTAATCTGTCACAGCCATGAAGAAGATAACCCTGTTTGTCCTCGGTCTGCTGCTGGCCGCGAATGCATTCGCCGCGACGCAGATCGTGAACCTCCGCACCGAAGCGATGGAGACCCCGCTGGGTCTCGACCAGGCGCGTCCCTATTTCAGTTGGCAGATGAGCTCCGACCGGATCGGCGCCCTGCAGCGTGCCTACCGGGTGCAGGTGGCCCTGTCCGAAGAGGACCTGGCGGCCGGCAAGCTGGTCTATGACTCCGGCATGGTCCGGTCGGACGCTTCGTTGAATATCCCCTACGAAGGAGCCGCCCTGCGCGGTGCGACCCGCTATTTCTGGAAAGTCCAGGCCTGGGACCAGGACAACAAGCTGGTCGAATCGGAGCCGACCTGGTTCGAGACCGGCCTGATGGGCGTCGGCTGGAGCCGGGCCCAGTGGATCGGCGCGCAGGAAGTCGGCGCTTCCAAGTACCGTACTTTCTTCGATATCGACTATGACGTGCAGATTCCCGAAGGCAGCAGCCGTGCCGTTTTCGCGTACAGCGTCAAGGACGAGAAGAACTGGATCACGGCCGAGCTGAACATTTCGGGCAGCCCGAAATTCATCATCGATTACGCCGTCGAGGGAGACATCCGCCACCTCTCCACGATCGACCTGACGGGCGTGCTGGCCGATGCGGCCCGGCACGACACCCACCATATCCGCCTGCAGGTCAGCACGCCGGGCTACCACCTGAAGTCCAACCTGGTCGTCTTCCTGGACGGGGAAGTCCTGCATCCGACCGAGGGCGTGCCCGGCGGCCCGCGCCGCGAGAACGTCAGCTCCGGCAATCCCACCATGATGGTGATCACCCCTTATCCCAGCGGCGAATACATCACCGACTGGGCCCGCCTGCACTCGATCGGCTTCCGCCAGCCGCGCGGGGAGAAGGCCGTCTTCTCCAACATCGTGATCACCGAGGAAAACTGGGGCACGACGCTCTACACCGACGCCACCGTCCGCCACGAAGTCACGGGCAACGGCCGCCTGGAAGTCTGGGAACCCTACGGCCTGGTATCTGCCCCGATGCTCCGCAAGAATGTCGAGCTCTCCAAGCCGGTCAAGGCGGCCCGCCTCTACGTCACCGCCCGCGGCATCTATGAGTTCTACATCAACGGCAAGCGCGTCAGCAACGACTACTTCAACCCGGGCTGGACGGACTTCCGCTACCGCATCATGTACAACTCCTACGACATCACCGATATGGTGAAGCAGGGAGCCAACGGCTTCGGCGCCATGCTCGGCGCCGGCTGGTACAGCGACCTCAATATCTTTACTTCCAATAACGTAGACCCGTACGGCAT
>JAEEGL014132681.1_pt1 | contig 11831 bp, 10 predicted proteins | sample 9134231 | NCBI WGS metagenome assembly JAEEGL01 (sample SAMN16246548, study PRJNA631951) | gut metagenome | biome: gut microbiome; feature: rumen; material: fiber-attached | host: Bos | place: Iran: Karaj | collected 2018-10 | reverse complement strand
CTTGTACCTATCTGCTTCAGGTACGACTTCAGCGTCAACCCACTCGACTGGTGGGCCAGCTGCAAATCGACAAACTCGTCATGTGTCATAATCAAAACAGTTGTAGTTGGGTGCAATATTGCTGGGCAAAGGTACAACCAAACTACAACTGAAACAATGTGTATTTTATCGTATGCTTACGGAGATGTGGCAGCAACCACATCTCCTGTCTGTTTTGTCTGTCAAATGACGGTCATTTTGCCGTCAGTTTCAATCGCCCGGCGGTCAGTTTGTCACCACTTACTGTTACCTCTATGGATCCCGCCTTACGTTTAGACTTGATGACCAGTAGCGCACGTCCCTTCCATGCTTGATGAGCTGCGTCGGTGTAGCGGCCAGAGTCTTTGATGTCGGCATTGCCGAAAGCCAGCAATGTGGCAGCTCCTTTCACCTGTGCGCGCAGCATAGGGTCGGTTATGGGGTTGGGGATACCGCGGGCATCCAACATCTCTACGGTGATGAACGCCAGGTCTTGGCCATCAGCCTTCAGCGACATGCGGTCGGCAGTAAGACGGATGGTATGAGCCTGCCCTGCTGTCTGCAGAGAGACGGTCTCTACGATGCGGTCCTCCTCACAGCCCTCAGCCCGGAGCGTTCCCTCCTGATAAGGCAAAGAGAATAGCACTTTGCTTTCCGTCACCTCCTTCTCGCCTACGAGTTGGTCGTTGAGATAGAGTCGCACTTTGGGATAAACCGTATAGACCTCCACGTCGATATTTTTGCCCTCATGTCCTGGCCAGTTCCAGCACTCAAAGGTAGGCCATGTGCCCCACAGCGTCTCTTTCACTTTCCCATGATATCCATCAGGTTCGCGTACTGCCATATATAGTCCATTCTTTCCCTTCAATGAATCAGCGTTGTAAAGCATACTGCGGTAATAGCTGATGGGCTTTCGTTTCCCTGTCAAGTCGATGTCGCCACAATATGCGGCGTGCCACGGATAGAGCGGTCTCTCCCAGTGCTCGCCTGGCACATCGCCCTCATAATACCATCTGCCGATGCCCGACTCCCCCAGATAGTCAATGGCCGTCCATACGAAATCGCCCAGCACATATTGATGATTTTTCACCTGCAAGAAATTCTGCCATGCATCACGGGGATAACTCTCAGTCTGCATGATCAGTCGGCCGGGCAAGCGCTCATGGTCACTCTCCGCATAATGGATCAGATAGTTGTAACCCACGATGTCGTGCACGGCTGCAAGAGGGTCGTAGATGTCCCAGTCACTGTCCCATGATGCGAGCGCAGAAGTGACTGGCCGATGCCTGTCATCCAATTTACGACACAAGTCAGCCATTCGGCGTGCCGTCCTTACCACCTCAATGCGTTTTCGCTCTATCACCTCATTGCCTATCGACCAGCAGAAAACACTCGGATGATTTCGGTCGCGGCACACCATGGCAGCCAAGTCTTTCTCCCACCACTCGTCTATCAGCGTTGAGTAGTCGTAGTCGTTTTTTTTGTCACGCCACCCATCAAAAGCCTCATCGATGACCAACAATCCCAATTCATCGCAAGCTCTCAGAAATGTCTCGGATGGTGGATTATGAGCGGTACGCACCGCATTGAACCCAGCCTCTTTCATCAGTCTCACCTTGCGGTACTCAGCCTGGTCGAAGGCAGCGGCACCCAGGATACCATTGTCATGGTGAATACACCCACCATTGAGAATGACAGGCTGGTCGTTTAGTTTCATCCCATCACCACTGAAGAACGTGATGGTGCGGAATCCTACAGTCGTGTTCAACTCATCGATCACTTGTCCGAGCCAGACGAGCTGTGTCTGCAGACGATAGAGAGCGGGATGGTCAGGCGACCACAGGTCAGGATTCGTGACCACAAACGACTGGTCGGTAGTCAGTCCTTTGCTGCTCGCCACAGCCTGCCCCTGTGGATCATAAAGGGTATGACTTATCGTAGGTTTTATATCTGTATGATCATCATCTATAAATGGTGCGTCTACCCTCACGGACCAAGCCACTCTTTGCTTTACACTGCGCACATACAACCCCCACTCATCGAGATGCTGGCGATTGGTGGTCATCAGCCACACATGCCGATAGATGCCCGACCCGCTGTACCATCTACAGTTTTTCTGCTGTGAGTTGTCGACGCTGACCACCACCACATTGGTGCCCATCTTCACGAAGGGAGTGATGTCGACGAAGAACGAGGAATAGCCGTAAGGATGCCCTCCGGCATATTGTCCATTGACCTCCACTCTTGCGTTCATATAGACCCCCTCGAAATAGAGGCGCAGCGTCTTGTTTTGATATTCACTGCCCAGCGTAAATGTCTTTCGATACCATCCTTTTCCTGTGGGCAGATAGGCACCGTCATTGCCAGCTGGTGCGTCTTTGTCAAAATCGCCTTCTATGCTCCAGTCGTGTGGCAAGTCAACTGCCCGCCACTTGGTGCTGTCATTGAGTGCGAACTGCCAGTCGAAATCGAACAACTGCTTTCGCTCGATGGATTTTGCATGGATCCCTGTCATCACGAAACTGACAGCAGCCAACATTAGTATTATTCTTCTATTCATGAGAGGAATAAATAATTAGGAAATAGTAATTAGTAATTAGGAATTAGTAGGGAGAGGTGAGTTGCTATTCTCCTGGCAAGGGCCAGCATGGAGATGGCGTGTGTGCCTCTTTCATCAGCCTGTCAAACTCCTCGACCATCTCAGGATACTCACCGGCCAAGTCGTGGCTCTCGGTCACGTCGTCGCGCAGGTTGTAGAGTTCGAGCGGTGCATTGGCTTTCACAGTCACGCATTTCCAGTCGCCTCGGCGGGCAGCGCGCTGTTTTCCAGGGAACTCCCAGTAGAGCATACGATGGTCGGTATCCACCTGCTGACCGTAGAATAGCGGCAGGATGTTGATACCATCAACTTGCTGTGGCAAATGCTCAGAGGCACCTGCCAGGGCTGCGAAGGTAGGCATCATGTCGGGGAAATAGACGATATTGTGAAGCGTCTGTACCGGCACTTTCCCTGGCTGGTTGACTATGAGCGGCACGCGTATGCCTCCCTCGTAAAGTTGTCCTTTGCGCCCTTTGAATCCCGCATTGCAGTTGAAGAGTTTGAGAGGTGCCTGTACCGCCGCCCCATTGTCAGAGGCGAAGATAACGAGTGTGTTGTCACGCAATCCCAAACGGTCTAGTTCGTTGAGGAGGCGCCCGATGGCAGCGTCCATATGTGTGATGAGGGCAGCATAGCGTTTGGTGTTCATGTCCCACGTCTCGTCGTCATACCACACCGTGTTGTCGATGATATAAGGCTCATGAGGCGCGTCGAATGCCAAGTAGAGGAAGAAAGGATTCTGTCGGTTGCGCTTGATGAACTTGATCGCGTCATCGGTAGAGAGATCGGTGTTGTGCTTGACATGCCGGTCGTGCTTGTTGGCCTTGATATGGATAAGTTTATCGTTGTCGAAACGATAGTAGGGGTAATAATAAGGCGAGTTGGAATGAACCGTAGAGATGGTCCAACCATAGAACTCGTCGAAACCGCGGTGATTGGGTGATGCACCGGGGTCATAGCCATCGAGATGCCATTTGTTGACCAGACATGTGCGATAGCCGGCAGCTCCCACCACAGTGGCCAAGGTAGTGTCCTCGGGCAGCAGGTTGGCTCGGCGTATGTAAGTGGTATCACCCTTGGGGTTGATTTTCACGCCCTGAATACCACCTACGGGACACTGATTGTCGCGGATGCGTGCATGTCCACTGGTCTTTCCTGTCATCAGCGAGCACCGCGACGGAGAACTAATACCACTGCCAGCATAGCACTGCGTGAACCGTGTGCCTGTGGCAGCGAGCCGGTCGATGTTGGGTGTTTTCACATACTCACTGCCATAGCATGAGAGGTCGCCATAGCCCATGTCGTCAGCCAGAATGAAAATGATATTGGGTCGGTCGGGTGTAGCCTTGGTCTTAGGGTTGCCAGCATCGACCGCTTGAGGGATGATAACCCCTGCTGCCAGCAATCCACCGTATTTGATTGTTTTTTTCATCGTATAGAGATGTTTAGATGACAAAAATAATCAAAAACTTGGGAATCTCCAAAAAATAGTATCTGTTTCTTGAAGTCATAGGGCATCAATATTTGTCTTGAGCCACTGCATACGCTTTTCTATCCACTCTTTCATGTCTTCCACATGCGTTTGATAGGCAGACTCTACTTTTTTCTCCGATGCGTTTTTGTCGCACAGGCGCCCCCAAAGCCGATTGTCAAGATAGACTTTGTGGAGGAGTAGTTGACAGTCGACATCAATACGGTCGTAAATCAGCTGACGATGAGAAAAATAGTGGTTAAACCGCTCTTTCACCTTAGCCACAAACACTGGGTCTTGAAACAGCCTTGCATACCATCTCACATTTCTGAGATAAAAATTTTCCGGCACATTCGCAACCGTATGGCCAAATTCGTTGTCTTTATGCCCTCCAAACGCCATACTAAAGTCCCACAAAGGCCCCATCTTCAGTTTTCCACCCTTGCGCAGATGAATGAAACAACTTGTAAAAAAGGCAGCGTCGACATTTTTGGCTATCTCATTGATGATATACCATTCGACAAACGAGTCTATATCAAAGTATTTTCGGTATCCGTCTTTCTCATCCGTGAAATTCTCTGCGAAAAGCGCATCTTCAGCTTTTTGCACATATGACCTGATCTCATTGTATTCAGCAGATCCTTCTATGACCTCTGGATGATGGATATTGATAGGATGAGTGAGGCGTGTGGTGCTAAACGTCACCTCATGATAACGAGATTTTCCATCCACCTCCAGCATGATTCCATCTTCTCCCACATCTACCCTATCTGCACCGACGTCAATGCCTTCGCCTATTTGATAGACGCCCTCATACTGTCCGTTGAGAATGAAGTCTGCGAACCAGAACCTCGGGGTAAAGTCGAGGCTGCTCATCTCCCGACCCATAAAGAATGCCACATCGTTTCTCATGAGCGACTTGTCATCATAATTGGCCAAGAGTACCCATGACGCTGCCAGTTGTGGACCATTCGCCTGCAAAAAAGAATAGGGCTTCTTAGGGTAAACCCAACTTGTATTGCCTCTGCCCTTGATCATGATCTCACCTGAGAGGAACATCAAATCAGAACTATATGTGATGTCTAATATGGAATGATGCACATACTGCCTTTTGATAGCGACCTGTTCAGGTGTTTGAATGCTGACGATGGGGATGCCCGTGTAGGAGATGTCGCTACCCGGGATCTCCACCTGGTCATCACTGCATGAGACGATGCAGGACAACACACAGATGAGGAATAACGTGTTTCTTGACAGGGTTGGCGACATATCGGTATGTATGAGTTTTAAAACTGATATTGGTAGTTCAGGCCAACAATATGACGATGTGGCTCGTAATCGTCATCTTGGTTCACATGCTGGTAACGATAAGACAGTTCGAGGGCGTTTTGCTTGTCTATTTTCCATTTTGCTCCTAAGATGTAGCGTATCTGCTCCAGCCTCCACGCATGAAATGTCTCTAAACTCATCAAGGGTGTGACAGGCGAATGAGCGATATCATATTCTACCATCAGCCGACTGCGCAGCACATTTTTACCCTTCCCTCTGACAAGACGTTCCGCGGCGTCACTCTTCTGATAATAATAGTTGTATCTGCCGGCGACCACTTTCTCAGGTCGGTAAGTATACTGCCACCGTTCGCGCAACGAAAACTTCCATCGGTCCCACTTATGACTGAAAGTGAGGGAAGAAGTCACACGGTGGCGCACAATCCAGTACACCCGTTTGTTTTTCGGGTCGCCCACCTCCACAAGACCCTTTATCACATCTCTGTCATCCTCATCATAGCGAGACACATGTTTCTCATGGTCACAGAGCAGCGAATAGCCCACTGATGCTTTCATCCACGGCCACACTTTATAATGCCCCTCAAAATGGCCTGCCCATCGGTCTGTGGCTTTCATTCTGTCACGCGTACGCATCTCTGCGCTGAAGTCGATGTTTGTCTTCTTATTGAAGACCTTTCTGACCTCAGCAGAGAGTTTGGTTCCGAAATCGTCACTTTGTGCGAGACAAAGTGAAGGGAGCAGGGCTATGAATGCGATGAACAACCTTGTTCTCATGATCACAGTAGAGTAGGATGCCGTCTTATAAGAATGTGCAGACTTTATTTTGACAGCACTTGCATATATCATTTTGCAAAGGTAATAAAAAAAAAGCGAAATGCCCATAGCGACAAAAGATGCGAATGTGAAACTTCAGTAACCTAACAAAAAAATGACGAAACGACATGATTTCAAAAAAAATTGCGTAATTTTGCAAATTGATTTTAACGAAAAGCAATCATTTGAATATTTAAGCATGAATTACTCACCATTCCTTCATCCAGAACTGGAGACGATGCCAAGAGAAGAACTGCGGCAACTCCAACTGGAGCGTCTGCAAAAAACCGTGCGTCACTGTATGAACGCACCTTTCTACAGAGAGAAATTTGCCGAGCTTGGCATCACCCCCGATGACATCAAGACCCTTGATGATGTGCGAAAACTGCCGTTTACCACCAAAGACGACCTTCGTGAGCACTACCCATTCGGTCTGGCCTGTGTACCCCTGAGAGACTGTACCCGTCTGCACTCGTCGAGTGGTACGACCGGCAATCCCACTGTGGTGCTGCACACCCAGAAAGACATCGACGAATGGGCACAGGCCGTGGCCCGCTGTCTGTGGATGGTGGGAAGCCGCCCAGAGGATGTTTTTCAGAACTCTGCAGGCTATGGCATGTTCACCGCCGGTCTCGGATTCCAGTATGGTGCAGAGAAAGTGGGTATGCTGACTGTTCCCGCCGCAGCGGGCAACACGACACGTCAGATCAAATTCATCAAAGACTTCGGCACTACCGTGCTTCACGCCATCCCCAGCTATGCCTCACGTATCTATGAGGTGATGCGCGAGGAGGGTGTAGACCCACGGCGTGACACCCAGCTGCGTGTGCTCTGCATCGGCGCCGAGCCCCACAGCGAGGAGCAGCGCAAACGTATCGAGGATAACCTGGGTGTGAAAGCCTACAACTCGTATGGCATCTCAGAGATGATGGGCCCTGGTGTGGCTTTCGAATGTCCTGAGCAGAATGGGCTGCACATCTGGGAAGACTACTTCATCATAGAGATCATCGACCCCGTGACCTTAGAACCTGTAGAGGACGGCCAGGTGGGCGAGCTGGTGATCACCACCATCAACCGCGAAGCCATGCCTCTGCTGCGCTACCGCACCCGCGACCTGACCAGCATCATCCGCGGCGAGTGTCCCTGTGGACGCACTCACACCCGTCTGACCCGTCTGCAAGGCCGCAGCGACGATATGATCATCCTGAAAGGTGTGAACATCTTCCCCATCCAGATTGAAAAGATCCTGCTGAAATTCAAGGAACTGAGCACCGACTATCTCATCACCATCGAGACCGTGGACGGCAACGACACAATGACTGTGGAAGTGGAGCTGCGTGACCTCTTCACCGATGACTACCGCGTGCTGCAGAAACTGACCAAAGACATCACCCGCCTGCTGAAGGACGAGATACTCGTGACCCCGAAAGTGAAACTGGTGCCCAAGGGTGGCATCAAGACCTCTGACGAGGGCAAGGCAGTGCGAGTGAAAGACCTGCGAAAACTTTTCTAACCTTCAAACGCCATATATTATGACCATACACCAACTATCCATCTTCATGGAAAATAAGTCGGGCACGCTGCTACGCGTGCTCGACCTGCTGCGCCGTTTCGGCATCCAGATCATCGCTTCGACCATCCCCGACACTGCCGAGAACGGTATCTACCGACTGATTTGCAGTGAGCCTCTGCGTGCCTATGAAGGGCTGAAAAACGCCGACATCCCCGTGGCACTCTCTGAGGTGTTCGCATTGGAACTTGATGATGTGCCAGGGTGTGCAGCCGAAGCTGTGGGCATCCTGAGCCAGGCCAACATCAGCCTTACCTATATGTATAGCTTCCTGCTGCGTGGCAAAGGCATCTTAGTGTTCCGTCCGGATGACGCAGAACTGACCCGTGAGACCATCCTGCGCAACAACATGAAGTACATCGCAGAGAAAGACCTCTCGAAGTATAGCGCATAGTGCCTAAATCGCACTAAGTATGACTGACCTGACAAGACCCGCAGCCCTCACCTGCGAGAACATCATCATCGTGGATGCCGACTTCGCTGACAGAGTGGCATTTGACCTCATCGTCAACTTTGAGCGAATGATAGGCCGCCCTATACCCCCTGCCGACTTGGCCCACTGGATAGACTGTGTGGCCCTGGATGGCGGTGTGCGCGAGGGCAACGGCCAGACCCAAGTGGCGCTGATACACGACAAGCGAAACGTGCAGATGGACAACTTCACTCCCAGCGTGTACACCGACATCGACGGCAAGGCCTTCAAAGACCATCTGGGGGAGTTTGTCATCAACACCTATACCAATGAAGACATCGTCGGCAAGGAAGACCTCTTCATCGACATGTTGCAACTCTGCTGTGCAGCCAAAGACGTGAAACGAGTGATGGTCATCCCCGACGACAGTTATTACGACACCATCCGCCATACCATGAGCCGTGTGGACGACGACCACCAACGAGTGACCGTCTTCGCCATGCAACCCATGCCAGGCGGCAACTTCCGTCAGGAAATCCTCGGCTACTCTCTGATGAGCGCCCTGGGTATCAAGGCGGAGGAACTCTCAACCCGATAACTCAAAAAACTAAAAATCTCACCAACATGTCTAAAGTACTAATGATTGGCGCCGGAGGCGTCGCAACCGTAGCCGCATTCAAGATTGCTCAGAATGCAGATGTATTCACCGACTTTATGATAGCCAGCCGCACCAAAGCCAAATGCGACAAGATTGTGGAGTCCATCCATCAAGCAGGCTATCCCCTTGATATCAAGACCGCCCAAGTGGACGCTGACGACGTGGAGCAGCTAAAGGCACTGTTTAATGACTACCAGCCAGAGCTGGTGGTGAACCTTGCTCTGCCCTATCAGGACCTGACCATCATGGAAGCCTGTCTGGCCTGCGGTTGCCACTATCTCGACACCGCCAACTATGAGCCCAAAGACGAAGCCCACTTTGAGTATTCCTGGCAATGGGCCTACAAGGAGCGTTTCGAACAAGCAGGTTTGTGCGCCATCCTGGGTTGTGGATTTGACCCTGGCGTGAGTGGTATCTACACCGCCTATGCCGCCAAGCACCACTTCGACGAGATACACACGCTCGACATCGTGGACTGCAACGCAGGCGACCATCACAAAGCTTTCGCCACCAACTTCAATCCCGAAATCAACATCCGCGAGATCACCCAAAAGGGACTCTATTATAAAGACGGTGAATGGATTGAGACAGACCCCCTGTCGGTACACCAGCCCCTCACCTACCCCAACATCGGTCCGCGTGAGAGCTACCTCATGCACCATGAGGAGTTGGAGAGTCTGGTGAAGAACTATCCTACGATCCGTCTGGCCCGCTTCTGGATGACCTTCGGCGAACAGTATCTGAAGCATCTCGACGTGATACAGAACATCGGCATGAGCCGCATCGACGAGATCACCTACGAGGCGCCACTGGCTGACGATCCAACAAAGACCGCCCGGGTGAAGATTGTGCCGCTGCAGTTCCTGAAAGCCGTGCTGCCCAACCCCCAAGACCTCGGTGAGAACTATGAGGGCGAGACGAGCATCGGCTGCCGCATCCGTGGCATCAAAGACGGCAAAGAGCGCACCTACTATGTATACAACAACTGTTCGCACCAGGCCGCATACCAGGAGACCGGCATGCAAGGTGTGAGCTACACCACCGGTGTGCCCGCCATGATCGGCGCCATGCTGCTGCTCAAAGGTATATGGAAGAAACCTGGTGTATGGAATGTGGAAGAATTCGACCCTGATCCCTTCATGGCCCTGCTCAACGAGAAAGGCCTCCCCTGGCACGAAGTCTTTGACGGAGATTTGGAAGTGAAAGATTAGAGGTGAAAGATTAGAGGTGAGAAGTGAGAGGTGAGAAGTGAGAGGTAAGAGGTAAGAGAATACTCCTACTGATCAGAGTGGTTGAACAAGATGTATTCACAACTTTTTGATAATAACCATGAATGATTTTTATTATCGGAAATTAAAAGTATATCAACAGTCTTTGTGTTTGGTAGCTGAAATATACCAACTAACCTCTCTCTTTCCTCCTTCTGAAAGGAATGGCCTTACCAATCAATTACAACGTGCTGCCATCTCTGTACCCTCAAACATCGCTGAAGGAATGGGAAGGTTTTCTATCAAAGAGCGCATACACTTCATAGAGATTGCCAATGGCTCACTCATGGAAGTAATGTGTCAACTGGAACTCTCACTTCTCTTAGGCTATATCTCCCAAACCCAATTTGACAAACAAGAGCAGACCATATCAGATACTACAAAAATGCTGATAGGCTTAAGAAAATCATTAGAAGAAAAACAAAAATAATTACTTATGTGAGCCAGATGAGACAAAAGGCAAGAGATAGCAAGTCATATCTCTTACTCCTTACCTCTCACCTCTCACCCCTAACAACAAATATCATGGCAAAAAAAGAAAACATCGAATCGACAGAAAATACACAGGAAGGCAAGCTGAAAGCACTGCAAGCTGCCATGGCCAAGATCGAGAAAGACTTCGGCAAAGGCTCTATCATGAAACTCGGTGACGAGCAAATAGAAAATGTGGAGGTGATTCCCACTGGTAGTATCGGCCTGAACGCCGCCCTCGGTGTTGGTGGCTACCCCAAAGGTCGTATCATCGAAATCTATGGACCGGAATCATCTGGTAAGACCACACTGGCCATCCATGCCATCGCAGAGGCCCAGAAAGCAGGCGGCATCGCAGCTTTTATCGACGCAGAGCACGCCTTCGACCGTTTCTATGCCGCCAACCTGGGCGTGGACGTCGACAACCTGTGGATTTCACAACCTGACAACGGCGAACAAGCCCTTGAGATCGCCGACCAACTCATCCGCTCATCCGCCATCGACATCATCGTCATCGACTCTGTGGCCGCACTGACACCGAAGTCAGAGATTGAGGGTGACATGGGCGACAACAAAGTAGGTCTTCAGGCCCGCCTGATGAGCCAGGCACTTCGCAAGTTGACAGCCACCATCAGCAAGACCAACACCACCTGTATCTTTATCAACCAGCTTCGCGAGAAAATCGGTGTGATGTTTGGCAACCCCGAAACCACAACCGGTGGCAACGCCCTGAAATTTTACGCCAGCGTGCGTCTGGATATCCGCCGCGTGACCACCCTGAAAGACGGTGACCAGGCCATCGGCAATCAGGTGCGCGTGAAAGTCGTGAAAAACAAAGTGGCCCCACCCTTCCGCAAGGCAGAGTTTGAGATACTCTTCGGCGAGGGCATCTCCAAGGTGGGCGAGCTGGTAGACATGGGTGTGGAATATGGTATAATTCAGAAGAGCGGTTCGTGGTTCTCCTACAATGGCGCACGCCTTGCCCAAGGTCGCGACGCCACCAAAGCGTTGCTCAAAGACAACCCTGAGCTGTGCGAGGAAATAGAGGCCAAAATCATGCAGGCCATAGCCGACAAGCAATAGTGACCGACTGACATACTGTCATATTTTCACCTTGCAGTCACGTTTTGGCACACCATTTGTTGTATTGATAGCAGACCATGTAGGAATACGTGGCTAATCAACTGATTAGTCACGTTTTGGCACACCATTTGTTGTATTGATAGCAGACCATGTAGGAATACGTGGCTAATCAACTGATT
>JAEEGL013407361.1_pt1 | contig 11831 bp, 13 predicted proteins | sample 9134231 | NCBI WGS metagenome assembly JAEEGL01 (sample SAMN16246548, study PRJNA631951) | gut metagenome | biome: gut microbiome; feature: rumen; material: fiber-attached | host: Bos | place: Iran: Karaj | collected 2018-10 | reverse complement strand
TGGAAGGATCCGGAGCAGAAGATCGTTGTTGCGGAAGAAGACGGTGTGATCTGCGGATTTGCGGTGATCCATCATATTTTCAAATCGGAAAGCCCGTTTACGAAAGAACGTGATTTCTTAGATATCGATGAATTCTGTGTGGACGAAGCACATCGACGTAAGGGAGTCGCTACACAAATGATCGAATTCATAAAAGACTTTGCAAAAGAAAAAGGATTTCACCGGATCGAACTGAATATGTGGGAATTTAACGAAAGCGCTCTGGCATTCTACGAAGCAGCAGGCTTTGAGACTTTTCGCAGATACATGGAAATGATGCTGTGATCCTGCTTGCCCATAGGAAGGAACGATGATATAGTAAACGACAAAACGAAAAGAGATATGTCGTTTACTATATCAAAAAATAGAGTAATTCCGAAATCAGAAAGTGAGTGGATGAGATGGCTTTTCAAATGGTTCATATGGAAATCGCATACCGTGTGATGGAAAAACTGGGGATTCAGGATGACAGGGAAGAGTTTATTCTGGGCAGTGTTTCTCCGGATTCGATCCATATGAGAGAGGATTATAACGTAGAGCTCAAAGTACATTCTCATTTGTTTGAAGGATGCGGGCCATGGGGAGATACGCAGGATTATTCCAAATGGATAGAGAATATGTATCGTTTTTTGGATATCTATGGAAAGAGTGATACAGATAACAAAAGGAAACTACTCATATATGGGATCTTTGCACATTGTAAGACGGATTACTGGAATGATCTGAAGATATGGAGAAGAGCGCAGAAGGAATTTCTTTCTTCGATGGGGATGGAAAAATTCAAAAAAGAATACTATCAGGAAGCAAAGGCTCTGGATGTATGGCTTTATCAGAACAGTGAACATACAGAAAAGATAAGGCGGCTTTTGTCATTAGCAAAAGAGGAAGGTTTTGCAGACTATTATTCAGCAGATGATGTAGTGAAGATGAAGAAACATCTGCTTGATGTGCAATATAATGTTCCTTCCGTAGATGTAAACGGATTTATATATTATCCCAAAGAAAGATTGCAGGAGTTTCTTGCAGATGTAACAGAAGATATCTGTAAGGAATTGACGGAACGGATAGGAATGATCGCATAGATATAGCAAACTTGCACGGAAGCCGGTTTTGTGTTATCCTATCTTCTCGGAAAAAAGGAGAAGCTGACATGACATTTGAGGCATACACCAATCCGGACTTTACCGTACAACAGAAATTGTTATTTTTTGTGGTTGCATTGGCAGGAATTCTTATTTGCAATATTCTGATCATTGCAGGGGTGAAGATCTCTACACTGCATAAAGAAAAAGAAGAACAGCCGCAGCTATTGTATGAAGGAGTGCATAACCGCATCCAGCGCTTTTATGAGATGATGATCTCTGGATGTTCGGTGCTTTCGTTTTCCTGCGCCTATGTGATCCTGAATCATATCAACACGCTGTATATGGGTGGTGCAAAAGGCGGACCAACGCTGGACTGGATCATGGATGTATGGCAGAACGGCCGAGATTTTGTTTTGCTTTTACTGATCTGCCTGTCCTGTGTGATCAATTCTTTATTGGATAAAATATTTATTCCGCTGAAAAGGATCAGCCGTGAGGAGAAGGCCTGCATCCGTATGCTTGCAATGTTTTACGTGATCATCATACTGGCGGGACTGAACAGTGTGGGGGATGAGAGCGAGTACAATCCGGTAATGATCTACTATCTCGGATTGATGATCGGACGATTCGTATACTTTGATGCTTCGTTTATTGATTTTATCCATGCATTGGTAGATATGTTTAAAAATATCTATCTGCTCATCATGGGCCTTTTGCTGACCGGTTTGCTTACCCATTTCGGATTTGAGGCAGGATATCTGCTGGAGCGGAATTATTATATCGTAGGCATATTCTATACGCATTTATTTCTGCTTGTGGTGATCTTCCTTCTGAATAACACGGGGATCCTGAAACTGATCTTCCGGGAACCGGCAACGGAAGAGGATGCAGAGGAAGATAATGAAGAAGATTATGATGCAGAAGAAGAGTATGTGATAGAGGAATATGATGATGACGAAGAATATGAAGAAGAGACGGTAGTTTTAGCGGCTCCCAGACATACGGTAAAAAAACGTCAATGACAAAGGATGTGTTATCTGACGATATGCACCGACAAGAGCGTTCTGCTTGCAGAACGCTCTTGTTTCATGATCAGCATTATGAGTTTGCAAGCAGCTGAAGGTTATAAATGATATTTGCGCCATCCGCATATGTGAAACAGTAGATCAGTCCGAAAACAGCAATAGCAATATGCAGCAGACTGAAAATAACCGGAGCGATTTTGCCCTGTCCCTTTAGTAGTTTACATTGGGCAATGATAAAGCCGATGACCCGGATTAAAATAAAAAGAATTTCGGCGCTGCCGGCGCCAAACCGATATTTAATGGGTTCGTCAAGATCTCCGAACCAATTCTCATATTCTATAAAATCAAAACCGAATATATCCCGGAATATGTACGGTAAATATAATACGAATAATACCGCAAGTGTGATATCTGCTAGGACCAAAAGGATGCTCACGATCTTCTTATTTTTCATATGCCTGGTCTCTCCGTTTATAAATAGACGATAAACTTTTGAAATGATTATTTTTATCGTTGATATTTAAGAAACGGATCGGATATCTGATTTTATGGCTATTAAATAAATATTTTTTGCCTGTATGACCAAAAGATCCTGTTACTGTATTGACTCGTCCCTTAGGGGCGGGTTTATACTCGGCATATGGAGGGCGACGGGATGCCGGTATTGAAAATTCTGCTGAAGAGAAATCGTATATGGGTGTTTGCGGCAATCCTGGCGGCTCTGGTCTCCAACCTCTCCCAGATGTTCTATTTCGTATTTGTCGGGAAGCTGGTGGATAAGATCGCCGGCAGACAAACGATAGAGTATTCTTTTATCGCCATTTTGGCAGTCTTTATGATAGCGAATGTCGTGACAGTGTCTCTGAATCACTATATCGGCCATATGACGGCGGAGAAGATGGCGCATAGTCTGCGGATGGGATATGCGCGAAAACTGTTGAAAAAGACAAACGGTGAAAACAGAAGCTGTGATGCCGGTCAGATAATGTCCGTTGTGCAGAATGAGCTGGCGCAGGCAGACGCGTATCTCGGAAACACTTTTTTTGATATCTTCGGTATGACATTCAGCGGGATCCTGGTTCTGGTATTTCTGTTGTTTCAAAATTCTCTCTTGACAATGACGCTGCTGATCCCCGCGATCCTGATCCTGGTATATGTTTTGATCTCGAGCAAACGGATGACCCCCCTGGTATCGGAAACACAGAATGCGAAAAATCGCATGAATCACACTGTGTATAGTACGGTACATGCCTTCCCGGCGATCAGGATCTTCGACGGGGAGAAGCTGGCGATGCATACCTTTCAGCGGGAAACAACGGATTGGGTGAGATCCGCTACGAAACTGGAACGGCGAAGTGCGCTCTATAATTCGCTGTCAGGGGTACTCTCCGGCATTCCGCTGCTGCTGTTATTGCTTGCGGGGGGATATATGGTGCTGGACGGGCATATCATGCTGGGGACACTGATCGTTTTTCTGAATCTTCAAAAAAGTCTGATGGGATTTATCATGAACCTGCCTGCATGGATCGGAGGATTTAAGATTTTTACGGCAAATCTTACTCGAATAGAAATCGAATAAGCGAATTTACGGGCAGAAGGAAATGTCATAATTTTGGAGGATGGACAATGATCCGATTAGAAAAAGTATCTTTCTCGTATGATAAGCAGGAAATCTTTCGTGATCTTTCGCTTCACGTAGAGAAAAACGAAAAAGTGGGTATCGTGGGGGAGAGCGGATGCGGAAAGAGTACACTGCTCAAACTGATCGCCGGACTCTATCTGCCGTCGGAAGGGAAGATCTGTGTGGATGGAGAAACGGATCCTGCGAGGATCAGCAGAAAAGTATCGGTGGTCATGCAGGCGCCGATGTTATTGCCGATGACGATCATGGAGAATATCACGATGGGACACGAATATCCGGCGGAGCGGATCGACAGGGTTTGCGAGGAAGCGCAGCTGAGTAAATGGATCGGGACCCTTCCGGAAGGGATAAATACCTATCTGGGAGACCGCTCGGATGAACTCTCCGGAGGGCAGGCACAGAGGATCGCGATCGCAAGGGCGATGTGTAAGGATGCGCAGATCGTCTTATTAGATGAACCGACTTCTGCATTGGATGCAGAGAATACGGCAGCGGTTTTGGAAGCGCTGCGACGATATACCGTAGATAAGACGGTGGTGCATGTAACCCACCGGCCGGAACATCTGAAAGGGTATGACCGGATCCTGAAAATGGAGGATCTGATCGGGAAATAAACCTCCTGCGCAAGATGCATCATTTTATGGAAGAGATCATTGTGAGGAAAAGAGGATGGATCGAAAGGTATCATGGATCTTAAAAGAATTAGGACTGTGGAAGACTCTGATGGTGGTAATGATCTTACGACTGCCGTTTGATTCTCTGAATGCGATTTTAGGAGCCAATCTGCTGGAGCGTTTTTTGCGTCTGATCCAAACGAAAGGGCGTGATGAATTGCCGTCTGCATTCTGGACATTTCTGCTGTTTACCGTTCTTTTGTTTGCGTATAATGCAACGGTATGGAGTCTGATCTCCGTGAAGGCCAATCTGCTGCTGCACCGGAAACTGCGGGAGAAGATCCTGCAATCCATGCTGGATCGTAATGGACAGGAAATGGAGCAATATTCAGCAGGTGACTGGATCACGCGGATCAATGCGGATGCAGACAGGACGGCAGGTTATCTGATGGAGCCGCTGAACCTGATGCATGCAGCGATCGCGACCTGTAATCTGATCGTATCTTTCGTGATCCTGGTGATGCTGAATGTAACGATGCTTGCGTTCACATTGCTTGTTATGGTCCCGTTTTTTATCCTGAGCAGTATCGTGATCATACGGAAGGTTCCGTATTACAAAAGAAATGCGCAGGAAGCGTATGCGGCGTATACCAACTGGATGGAACCGGTCGCCAATGCGGGTGAGACGATCCGGATCTTTGACGGGGAAGATATCGCACTGGAGAAAATAGAAGAGACCAGCTTAAAGATCATGGCGGAGAATCGGAAAGCGCATAAGCTGGGGGCCTGGTCGATGTTTTTCAATGTACTCTCCGGCACCTTCGGATACCTGTTGCTTTTGCTGATGGGAAATAGTATGATGGGGACAGGAATACGGGATTTTGCCCAGCTTATGAAGATCACGCAGTATCGTGGTCAGATGATGCTTGGTGTGATGTGCGTGAACAACTGTATCAACCGTATGAAGACGAATCTGACCGGCGCGGAGCGGGTATACGAGGTGTTAGCGACGGGTGAAGGGGAGCAGTGAGATGAGTGAGAGCCAATCGGATCAAAAACTCTTAAAGATCGGGGAACTGGCTGCGATGGGCGGCATTTCCGTTAAGGCTATGCATGTTTATGAGGAGAAAAATATCATACGGCCGGCCTATGTGGACGAGGCAACGGGATACCGGTATTACAGGGCTTCTCAGCTGACGGAGCTGGAGTCGCTTTTGGGACTTCAGGATCTTGGTTTCTCGTTGAATGAGATATCGGAGATCTTATCCGGAACCATCTCGAAGGAAGATGTATCCGCATTATTTGAACAGAAAAAGAATGCGCTTCAGGAATCCTTATGGAAGATCGAAGCACAGATTCAGGGACTGGATTCCATGAAGGACAGTCTGGAATCGGGAGCGGAAAAAATGCGTGAGATGAGTGATGAGGAACGGGCGCATTATCTGTCGAAACTGGTAGTCTTAAATGACCAGAATGTGCGGCAGGTCTTAAGTGAAGTGATCTGGTTATAATAATATCCCTGAGGTGGTTCCGTACATAGAACTGAAAAGCCCACGAGGATCATCCCCGTGGGTTTGAGAAAGGAAAACAGTATCGCGGCGTATGCCGCAGTCGGCATCAAGTCATAGAAAACTATCTGTATATCAATTTATCACGAAGATTTTTCGAAAACAATCAACCGGACTTTGCATTTGTGCTACTATAAGTAGCATTATCCTTGACATATAATGGGTATTATAATATTATATATTATATAGTTTGTAATATTGGCTGCATCGATAGATGACGAAGAATCGTCCTGCAAGGGTATGGCCGGATATAGGCATTCGATATATCGGATGAGATAGGAGACATTATGAGCGTTGATTCAGTAAGAGAAAAAGTATTAGAAGCTGCATTGGAGTTGTTTTCCAGAAAAGGATATGACGGAACGTCCATTGACGAGATCGCGGTAGCCTGCGGGATGAAAGCCCCCAATATTTATAAGTATTTCAAAGGGAAGAAAGAAATCTTTGAGATCATACACAGTAAGGCATCTGAGAATTATAAAGTCAAGATGAATATGACGTCGGAATCTCTGGTGTGGATCCATGACGGGGAGGAGCTGAAGAAATTCAGTATGCATCAGCTTGGGTATACTATGACGGACGAGAGGGTAAGAAAATTCCGGAGAATGTATACGATCGAGCAGTTCAGGAACGACAATCTGAGGGATCGGGCATCCGATTTTCAGCTGAATAATATCATGCACCAGTTTGAAGAGATATTTAAAGAACTGATAAAGCTGGGAGCGATCGCGGAATGTGATCCGGAAATGCTTGCGATGGAATATTGCGCGCCGGTGTCTCTTCTGATCCAGTTGTGCGACAGGGAACCGGAACGCTACGATGAGATCATGGTAAAGATCGAGAAGTATATCGATCACTTTATCGCGAAGAATTTTATCAAAAAATAAGAGCGGGAAAAAGGAAGATCAAGAAAAGGAAAAACCACGAGGATCAAACATCCCCGTGGTTTTTTGGTGGTCTCACGAAAGATATTTCTGCTTATTGGCGGATCATTTCTTCCGCTACGGTAAACAATTCATCTGCGGAAAGTTCTTTATCACGAACCATGATATGATAATAGATATCGTCCTTTTGGAAGCTGATATTACTGTAGGCGCAATAATCTTCCTCTGCGAAATTGAAGATCACACCAAAATGAGTATCGTTATATACGCGGTCCCGGATTTCCGGATCCAGGGTATTCTCCAGATAATCTTCATCCGGAACAGTCACATATTCTACGTAATCATAGTATACCGTGATCCCATCAATCTCACGGACAGCATTCGGATCCGTGCGCTCATCGGTGATGTTTGCGGCATCGTACAGATCTGCTATGAGCCGGTTGCCGGAAGCATCTTGGTAGACGATGTTCAGATCCGGATAGCTGTTTACGACATTTCCGCTCTCGTCCGTATCGTGTGTCGTTAAAACTGCGGCTGCTTCGTAGGTATATCCGACCGAGAAGGATTCCGGTACATAGGCATGGATGCCGGCCTGATCCATAGCCTTTCTGATCTCACTGTAACTGTATTTGAAGTCGGAATCAGATACATGTGTGTAGGATCCGGTGATCACTCCGGCAGCATATACGCCACCGCCGGATAGTGCAAGTACAGCGGCTGCTGCGGCTGCGACCTTCGGTAATGTCCATTTTTTCATAGTTTTATTCTCTCTTTCTGATCCTTTGGCGTCAGACTGTATCTTTTTGCACAATCTGTCTTTTGCTTCGGATGAGAAACAAAGGCTGTCTATGGATTTATGGAATTCTTTTTCCAATTCATTCGACATAACGGATTTCTCCCTTCAGATCTTTTTTTCGGTCTGCATCTTTTTCGAGCAGGGCCTTCAATCGTTTGCGCCCGCGGGACAGGTATGCCGAAACCGTGTTTTCCGATCGGCCAAGCAGGGATGCGATCTCATATACCGGATAACCTTCGTAGTAATGGAGATAGATGCTGATGCGATAATTCTTCGGAAGCTGCATCACATACTCCATCAACTCGGAGTCCGGTTCTTTGGGTGCTTCTATTTCATTTGCATTGTCCAGATCGATGGCACGTTTCCAGAAATTGGAACGCAGGTGATCTTTGCAGGCATTGATGGTGGTCCGGATGATCCAGGCTTTTTCGTGTTCGTCGCTCTCAAAAGACGGGTTGCCGGACAAAAGTTTTACTAAGACATCCTGACAGATATCTTCGGCATCCTGAGTATGCTTCAGATACATGTAACAGATGCGCAGGATCATGTCTGCATAAGTCTGCACCAGGCGTTCTGTGTTTTTATTGTCCATATCAGGCATATGTTTCACTCCGGTTTGCGGGTTACTCTGAATAGTTACGAAGGACCTTCATATACAATACGGATCCGGACAGGGAAATCTGACATCCGGATCATAAATTTTTATAAAAATATTTTTTCATTATAGCATGGGGAAAAAACGGTTGAAAAGACGGATTCGTGCTTTGCAATTTCTATTATAGAAAAAAAGAATTTATATATGGTAAAAAAAGAACTTGCTTTTTTGGCGGAATATGTTTACAATAAGTCGAAAACAAAAAACACGGGAGCTTGTAATACAGGCTGAGAGGAAGGTGTGACCGGCGACCGATACCTGATTTGGATAATGCCAACGTAGGGATGTATCATATACTTACTATGTGTAGAGGGAAAGCCGGATCAGCTTTCCTTTATTTTTTGGAAGGTCATATCAGGCTGTATTTGCAGGAAGGAGCGTGAAGCGAAGGATCCGGGAGGACCGGACGGATACAAGGGGAGCGCCTTGTATACGAAAAGAGCGATGGGAAGCCGTGTTTCGGCGTGAGAGGGGAAAAGGGATTCCCGACCGGACAAAACAGAAAAGCTGTTTTGTAATAAAGTAAAACTTAGAAAAGAGGAAACGGAAATGAAAGATTCTAAAAGTTTACTGAAACTGGTCGTACTCTCCATGCTGATCGCGCTCGGCGTCGTGATCTCGCCGCTCCTTCGCGTGGAGGGAATGTGCCCGATGGCGCATTTTATCAATATTGTATGCTCGGTTCTGATGGGCCCGTGGTATTCGCTGCTCTGCGCGGTGGTGATCGGTATCCTGCGCATGACACTGATGGGGATCCCGCCTTTAGCGCTGACCGGAGCGGTGTTCGGAGCATTTCTCTCCGGTGTATTGTATCGCCTGTCCAAGGGAAAACTGGTCTGCGCGGTACTTGGTGAGGTGATCGGAACCGGCGTGATCGGTGCGATCGCATCCTATCCGGTAATGACCTATCTGATGGGAAGAGAAGGACTCAGCTGGCTGTTCTATGTGCCGTCCTTTACCTGCGGAACACTGATCGGAGGAAGCATTGCTTTTTTCTTCCTGCGTAAACTGATCGATAACGGAATGCTGGCGAAGATGCAGCAGATGCTGGCATCCCCGGTATATACGGATAAGGGAACGGTGTTTTCCAATGCGCTTACGGTTGCGGCTTTTGGTCCGATCCTGTTTGTGATCCTGCACATCGTGCCCGGCGTGTTCGGTATGGAGGGGCAGATCTGGTCGTATCTTGCCTATGGCGCATTGATCGTATTTGTTATTGCGGCGATCGTGTATTTTATCGCAAAGTCCGGAAGGAGTAAGGCGCATGATCAAAAAACTGCGTGAGATATTAAGAGAACGGCATCCCCTGATCCATTGCATTACGAATCCGATCTCGATCAATCAGTGTGCCAATGCGATCCTGGCTGTGGGAGGACGACCGATGATGGCGGAACATCCGCTGGAGGCGTCGGTGATCACGGCAAATGCCGGAGCCGTACTTTTGAATCTCGGAAATATCACGGATGTGCGGATGGAGTCCATGCGGCTTTCTGCAGAGACAGCAAGGGAGAAACATGTTCCGTATGTATTGGATGTGTGCGGTGTAGCCAGTCTGCCTAACCGTCGGGAGTATGCGCTTTCTTTGTTGCAGGAAACGATGCCTTCCGTGATCAAAGGAAATTACTCGGAGATCCTGGCGCTTCATGATCCGGAGTATTATGCGAGTGGCGTGGATGCGGAAGACGGCGTCCATGAAGAGAAAGTTGTTTCAGCGGCAAAAGCGCTGGCGCAAAAGTATGCGACCGTTGTTTTGGCGAGCGGACAGACGGATCTGATCACGGACGGAAAACGATTGAGCCGTTGTAAAAACGGCACTCCGCAATTGGCGACGATCACGGGAACCGGCTGTATGCAGGGAGCATTGTGCGCGGCATATCTGTCGGTGGCGGAGGATGCACTTTCGGCAGCCGTGATGGCCGCGGTCATGCTTGGTGTATGCGGACAGCTGGCAGAGACGGAAAAGGGCAGTGGCAGTTTTGGCGTAAATCTGATGGACCGGCTCTCTACAGTGACCGGTGAGCAGCTGGAAGAAATGAAAAGAATAGAGGAAGGTTAAATCTCAAAATACCTGCCTTCCCCCTGGGGGGAAGGTGGCCGAAGGCCGGATGAGGGGAAAAACAGATGAAAAAAATGGACACAACCCTGTACTTTATCACAGACAGCACAGGATATGAAAAAGAGGAATTTCTACGCCGCGTAGAGGCGGCGCTTCGCGGCGGTGTTACGCTGGTACAGTTACGCGAAAAAGAAAGAACGACGCGAGAGTATCTGGAGTTTGCTCGTGAAGTACATATGCTGACGAAGAAATACGATGTGCCGATGATCATCGATGACCGTCTGGATGTGGCGATGGCGGCAGAGGTCGAGGGCGTACATCTGGGACAGAGTGATCTGCCGATCGATATCGCCAGAAAGATACTCGGTAAGGATTGGATCATCGGAGCTACGGCCAAGACAGTAGAGCAGGCAACGGAAGCTTATGAGCAGGGAGCGGATTATCTCGGTGTGGGCGCGATCTATCCGACAACGACCAAGGTGAAGACGATCCTGACTTCTACGGACATGCTGAGAAAGATCTGTGAAGCAGTACCGATCCCGGTGAATGCCATCGGCGGCTTGAATAAAGACCGCCTGGGTGTGCTGACAGGGATCCCGATCGCCGGTGTTTGCGCGGTATCTGCGATCATGAAAGCGCCGGATCCGGAGATCGCGGCGAAAGAGCTGATGGAAGCGTTTCAAAAAATAAAATAAAGGGGAAGCAATATGAATACAGCATTGACCATTGCAGGCAGTGATTCCAGCGGAGGCGCAGGGATCCAGGCAGACTTAAAGACCATGACGATGAACGGCGTATTCGGCATGAGCGCTATCACAGCGCTGACGGCCCAGAATACCACAGGAGTCACCGGTATCATGGAAGTGACGCCGGAATTTCTGGAGCAGCAGCTGGATGCGGTATTTACCGATATTTATCCGGATGCCGTAAAAACCGGTATGGTTTCGTCAACGGATCTGATCAAAGTGATCGCCGGAAAATTAAAACAGTATCAGGCAAAAAATATCGTTGTGGATCCGGTAATGGTGGCGACCAGCGGAGCAAAGCTGATCAGTGATGATGCGATCGATACGCTGAAGGAATATCTGCTTCCGCTGGCAACCGTGATCACTCCCAATATACCGGAGGCAGAAGTATTATCCGGCATGAAGATCGCATCCGAAGAAGATATGGTCGCTGCAGCAAAAGTGATCCATGAGAGATTCGGATGTGCGGTGTTGTGCAAAGGCGGACATCAGGTGAATGATGCCAATGACCTGCTTTACAAGGAAAACGGTCCGGCGTGGTTTGCGGGAAAGAGGATCAACAATCCGAATACACACGGAACCGGTTGCACCTTATCCAGCGCGATCGCATCCAATCTGGCAAAAGGAAAAACACTTGAGGATGCGGTAAAAAATGCAAAAGATTATATTTCCGGGGCATTGGCAGCGATGCTCGATCTCGGAAAAGGAAGCGGACCACTCG
>JAEEGL012441856.1_pt1 | contig 11831 bp, 7 predicted proteins | sample 9134231 | NCBI WGS metagenome assembly JAEEGL01 (sample SAMN16246548, study PRJNA631951) | gut metagenome | biome: gut microbiome; feature: rumen; material: fiber-attached | host: Bos | place: Iran: Karaj | collected 2018-10 | reverse complement strand
GTCATGCGTGTGCTGGGATGCTCTTTGTTGGTCAAGGATAACCTCATGGAACTTTTCCGTGAGCGGCAGGGTGATATGGGTGATAGCGGACAACTTGAATTAAAATTTGATTGTTAAACAATTTAAGAGACACTAGTGATATCTTACACCAACTTCTTCATCACCGTCCCACAATTTGGTCGTAGGTCAACAGATTATAGGTCTGCACAATCTCGATACCTGGAGCATCTTTCACAGTGGGCATGCCCATGCGTGTAGCGAGCCAGAGGTATCGTTTCTTGCCTTCGCTCACATAGTATTTGTTGTTCTTCAGCTTGATTTGCGAGTTGCTGTCGGCAGCGGTGCGTAGATTCTTATCCTTCAGTTGGGTCAGTTCCTGCATGGGGGTGTCCATGAATGTATCCTCATCAATGGTGCCGTCCTTGAATGCTGCTGTAGCCTCGTCAGTCTGATACGATATATTGTTCCAGAACTCGTCCTTGAACACCGCATCGTTGGCATACGCCATGATGGCCTTGGGGTCGCTGTACATTTCAATCATGTCGTCAACCATTTCCTTTCGTTCATCATCTGACAGGCTTTTCGGCACCATCAATTCAAACATAGGGCGCATTTGCTCGACGATGGACAATCTCATTTTCGGTGAAAAGAGTCGCATGATGAATGACATCCTTTTCAACTTTTTGATGTTGCCATTATTCTCGGGACCCATCGCGTCTGGACGGGTGTTCGACAGGTAACGAGCCAGTTTCCGATGTTGTTCGTCTGAAAGTTTGACATGGAGATATTCTGGATAGCCCTTCTCTCCACGCTCCATGAAACGTTTCTTTTCAGAATCATACACTCTCACCAACACCTTGTCCTCTTCAGCGCGGTCGTAGTTGATATATGCCACCATCACCATTTCGGCCAAAGTCCACCATGATTGGGCATAAGTTTCATTATAATATGCCCAGACCTCATCCATGCCTCTAATAATGTCATCCAACAAGCCTACCAGCATCCATCGTCGCATGGGTGTATGTGCCTCATCCACGTCGCACAGGTAACCGGAAGGCAGGATAGTTATCGACATTCTCTCATTCGCTTCTTCTTTCTCCTTAAGCTCCACGACTTCCTTGTTCAAACCACTCCGGTAGCTAATCATCACCCGCTTCTTGTCGTCTTTCTTCGGCTTATGCAATTCGAGAGAAGCGGACATAACCTTTTCCATCGGAAGTTTATAGTCTGCGAGTTTCTCTATTGATTCTATATCAAACCTTTCGTAGTATTGATGCTTCTTTAATTCTTCCAGTTGCACTTTCATCCAAGACATCAAGTCCTTATCCTCTCTCGCTCTTTGTGGAGTGATGTTTAGTGGCAGAATCTGTGTTCTATCCTCATACTGTTTGTCACTAAATACCAGAATATGGTCAAGGATATTGACATGTGCCGTCAAGAGAGGATAGACTGTTGACAGTGTCAGGTCATCAGGGATCGTTGCATCCACAATGGTTGCTGTATCCCGATACACCGCCTGCAAGAAGTCAAATTGATTTGACTCCTTCGATTCATATACTCGCACTGAATATCCCAATTCTTCTGCAAGATGGATAATCTGTTCAAAATTCTCGCTGTACTGTTCGCCTGTGAAATATGATAGGGTCAAAGTATCATCCATATATTGCTACCACCGATTTTGTTCAATAACAGTTTCTCCATGAGCCTCTAATAATAAATCAATCTTTGGAGGCAAATACTTCCTGGCGGATAGCTCCAAAGTATATCCCATTCTCATTGCTTGACCATTACCCATGATAAGATTGCAATCCACCTCGTATATAGATGGCGTTTTTCTTATCACAATTTGGTCACCAACAAATCCAAGTTTGTTCTCTTTCTTGAATTGATCTCTTAACCCGTGAATAGACCACATCAGGTGCTCATAAGGGTTTTCTTCCTCAGATGGAACTCTGTTCTGTGGAAGTTCGTTGTCTTCCTTTCTCTTGAAAAAATCAAATAATCCCATAGTTTTATTGTTTTAAAAAATCTGTTGTACCAAATAATTCATTCACTCGAATGACTACCGACGTTATGTTTTTTAATTGAACATCCGAATATCCGCCACCCAAGAACCCACCAAAAGAAACCATATCAAATACTCTTTTATATGCCTGTTGCCCCTCCTCTATCTTGCCTATCCGGATACAAGCATTTGCAAAAGCATCGGTATATTTAACGAACTCGTCAAATTGATTTGACAAGAAATGATATTCTCTGTCCATTTCAAGTATTTCTTTGAGATATTTGTAAGATTCATGATGGTTCTCCTCCATTAAAGCCAATTTATACAATATATCATCGGTACGAATTAATCCAGATTTGTCGTTATCAAGCCTAATGTCCCGCGATAATAATAGCATTTTCTTTGCCTCATCCTTTCTGTTCTGCTTGATAAGCATTATTCCATAGTTGTTATATGATTTCCCTAATCTATATGCAAAATTCGGGTCATCCTTAAACCTGGAAAGAACATGGATTGCAGATTTATACATATTTTCTGCCTCTATTATTCGATTCGTGTCATCATATACATTACCTAATGCCTCTTGGATGTCAGCAAGAATAATCGATACCTCAGATTGCTCATCATAAATAGAATATGCTGCTTGTGATGCCTCTTGCAGTATTTGTTCAGATTTAGAAATATCGCTTCCGTATAATGCAACCCCATAATCGTACAAGATTTGTGACTTCATATACACAACATCATTGCCTGTCAATTCAGAATTGTTACACTCGTCAATCGCCATTAAGTAGTATTGCAAAGCCTGTTCCTTATTACCTATTGTATCCAAATTATTTGCAAAATGGCGTAGAGCCTGTATCTTAGATAGGAAATGTTTTGTAGAGTGATTCTGTTCATAACATGCTATTGACAACTTTGAGTATGAAATAGATTTATCTATCTCTCTTTCATTAAAATAAAAGACAGCAAGAGTATCACAACATTTAGCCAGAAAAGGTATAAGTGCTTGATGCTGTTTGGATGTTTTGTCATCATATTTAAAGAAGTCTCCATTTAAGATGGTATCAATATAGTCTTCTAACTTTAACGCATTCTTCTTATTTATATCGGAGATATTATTAAGTAGATAAATAGCAATATAAGTGTCCAATGGCGATTTCTTTCCTTTGACTTTTTTATATAGATCACCCAAGTATTCATCATCAAACGTAGGCATTTCAAGGCCATACTCAAGATAATGTTCTTTTTCTATTTCATATTTTGCAAGCAATCTCAAATAGGAGTTATCATCTTCAATATATAGGATTATCCCACTAATAGCATTATCAAAAGAATTAATGGCTCCTGCTTTACATTTATCTTTTATATATTGAATGGATAATTTTTCCCAAACGTTTGAGACATAGGATTTTCTTCCCAAATCCCTCAATTCCTTAACAATTTCGCTTTTATCTATTATTTCAGTATAATAATAAATGGATGCCTTATGATATCCTAAATCGGACATGATATTTGCAAGTGTTGACAAATGGTCAAAATATAATTCGTAAAAGAAAGTTGGATTTCTATCAAAAGAGATCCTGATTTCTTCATCATAAGAGACAATTTGTTCTACTGCAAGGATATTTTTTCCATTGAAAGCATAACCTTTTGCACAATCATGTTTAATCAAGAACTTTTCTTTGTGAAAGACATCCGATGATAGGTCTGCTTTGTGTTTTCTCAATTCTCCTAATGCAAGTTTCATTTGTTCATACCCCTCTTCCACCTTACCGTCAAGCATCATGTTAAAACCAATTGTTCTTAGCTGCATTAGAACATGTTCAGTACTTAATCTTGAAGAATATGAGGTGTTTTGTATCTCCAAGAAACACACTTTTGCCATGTGGTCATATTCTATTTCTTTTTCAGGGTCTCCAATTCTATGATACAGACCTGCTAAATTCGTCAGGCAATTATACTTTTGAATTATTAGTGACGCATCATTCTTTATCTCTTTATTTATAAGGTGTCTTGCAATAGTGTAATATTGCAATGCTTGATCATATCGACCTCTTTGGGCAAGAAATAGTCCCAAGTTAATGTATGCTACTATCGCTGATTCGAAACTGTTTTCTTTTACGGATAGCTCGGCTGTTTTCCTCAAACAATCAATAGATTGATTAAAATCGACATTGAGAAGTGCCTGTGCTTTATACTGGTACGCTATTATTCTAAAGTTCGCATACAAAGGGCTATCGTCTGTGTTTTCTAAAATGATATCCGATAACTCTTTCGCTTTTTCAAGATTATTAATTCTTATATAGTATGACAAAGAATGACAATACAACCATAGTTTATCTTCTTCTTTACAATCTGAACATGATTCGAGATATGCGTCACTAAAATCAATGACCCTTTTTAGCTCGTTATTATTGTGTGCATTTGCACAGATTCCTCTTGCACGATATAAAATTGTAGGTATTGCAGATTCTTTAATGGCTACAGGCAATTCATTAAGTCTATTTAATAGGCCTTCCATTGTATAGCCATTCCTGAAAAGATGTTTCCAGTAAGTTAAGTCTTCTATTTCTCCATAAATAGCGAAAACAATAAAAGCGTTAGGATTGGTGCACAAGTCGTATAGTTCATCGTTAAAAGAGGAATGAAAATAAAAATATCCCATATCGTGAACGATATTAGCAAACGCTTCACGAGGTGCAGTTGATATTTTTTTAGTCAAATAATCTTTATATTTATTCTTCACACATTCGAGACTGCTGTCATACCTTTTTTGAATGTAGGTTGTTATCAACGAATGAGATATTGAAGAATGACCTCCATAAACGGAGATAAAACGATGGCATTTATATAGTATTGATGAAACGACAACTCTTGGGATATTTAAAATATCTGCTATTTCAGAATCAATGATTCCGTTTCTACTCAATGATAACAACAGAAAGACTTCTTCAATACAATTATCGTTAAACAAAGAGATATCATGCTCCAACCGAATAAACACCTTTTCCAAAAAAGTATTTTGGTCTGAATTTGAAACATAATAATTTATTCTTTCATCGAGCTCTTCGTATATTCCCCACAAGCGCAATTCTTCTAACAACGAAAACAATAATAGTGGATTCTCAAAAGTTTTATTTTTAAAAATCTTTTCGATTTGGTTGTCTTCCAATATCTTTCTGTAAGGTCTCAAATATTCATTAGTGGCTGCTTTTAGAGATGGAAAATCAGAAAATGCAGGGATGTTGTAAATATCAGCGGATTTATTCAGTAATGCACTTGTTATTTCAAACACATCATTGTTAGTTGAACAAATGACTTTTGTCCTACTATCTAATTTGGGAAACCATTGTAGACAATACGCATCTCCACCTGCATCTAATTGATTCAACCCATCAATTACAAACACAAAACTACCATTACAATTGTTAAGCAATTTATTTAGTTCATGAACATATTCTGTAGCTCTGACGTGCGTCCAATCAACAGTTGGTTGAATGTTTAACAACTCACAGATTTTGTAATAAAAGCGAACAATTATAAAAGAATAATCATTTCCATAATAGGAACTATCTATAAAATGATATATTATCTTATAATTATGATTTGTGTTGTGAATCATCCAGTTTGCTAATAGTGAACTTTTACCAGAACCAGAATCTCCTTTTATAACTAATAGCCTATTAGGGCTGATTAGGAAACTATCAATATAGTTAAAAGCACCTGCTATCGGGATATAGTGTTCTGTTTTTGTTCGCAATATACATTCTTGTATATATGCAGATTTCTCAATAGCATTCTTCTCTTCTTGTTCTGGGAAAACAAGATTCATCTGTTGTTGAATATCCTGTTTTATCTGTTCACCTAACTCTTTTACGGTCTTATAATACTTTACTGGATGCTCTTTTTGAGCAAGTATTTGCTCTTTAAGATGACGCAGTTTCTTTGCTTCCTTAGAATCATCTAAAGTATCATCTTTAGAGGATTCCTTGATATAGAAGAAAGCTTTTAAAGGTAGCTTGTTCCTCAAAACGCCATATTGGATTTCAATCTCGGTTATACTTAAGCCATTCTTTATATCCTCTTTCACCCATGGAAAACTCTCAAACAAAGAACTATTTTCTGGGAAATCTTCTTCAGAAGGAATCCATCCATAGCGATCGCCAATAATACCGATGAAGAAAGGCCGCGACGCTTCAATCTCTTTAAGACATATCTCCGTAACCAGCCCTTGCTTACTTTCTTCTGCTGTTATTCCCCATCTCAAATCCAACAAATTGAGAGCGACGTTGCACTTCAGGGCTTCTGCCTCTAATTCCATGAACACATTCTTAGCAAGATAATCCCTCTCTTCTGACATATCCTTGAATGTAGAAGACAAGAAAACTTTTATTCGACGATCCTTAATGATTGAATCATACATATTTTGAGATGATATTTCTTGTGCCATAACTAATGAGGTTTTTTGTGCTATATCCTTATTTGTTTTCAAAATACTTTTCAAACGGATCCAAGTATCCAATCCTTTTTATCTTTGAATCAGTCATGAACCCATACTTTTTCAATCTTATCAGCAGTTCCCTGCTCACTTTTCGTTCAATATGCGACACGACACATTGCTCATGTGATGGCGTATTGATTTCCAATGTTGTTTTCTTATTCAACCAGACACATCTTTTACACTGATACGCATCGCATTGACTGCAAACTGGAGCGTTGTCAATCATTAATAGCTGTGAATTCTTGATACATAGCCCTGAATCTATATCTCCCACGGGCTTTTCATCGTAATAGAATCCTGGGCATACATAGAAATTACCGTCAGATGCCAATGTGATACTATCAATTCCTGCATTGCAATTATTCATCTGGTCCAACGTAATTCTATCTGTGAGAGTATTGACCTCAGGCAAAATGGTTTCTCGCTGAAATCTTGCCACGATGCTGTCTGAAATCTCTCGAAGAACCTCTTCGTATCTTGTAAAGTCATTTCCCGTAAATGTGTCTATGTCAGTTAAAACAAGGTTCACTCGTTTGACCTTCTTAATGAAATATATAAGTAAAGAATATTGTTCAAATAATGTTTCTTTGGAGGAACGTAGAATGTACGTGCCATCGGTATCAATTTTTAGCTGTGGTATATCTTCCCAATCCTCAACAATAAACACATCAGAACAATTCGCGTTTTGACTCCGAACCGAAGCCAAACCTATATTATCCACCGAGTCAAGGACTGCCAGATATTCCTCGTTCAAAGCATAATCTGGATAAACCACTTGAACATAGAGGTTCTCTATCAACGCATAATGAATACCTTTCTTCAGTACCTCTATAGGCATTAGCCCCACTTGCACTTCTGACTTTTCATATGCACAATAGGATGGACAATTAGCATCTAATAGTATAATAAAGAACTTCATCATAACTTCGTCTCGGCATTTAGTTTTCGATATAGTCTATTCCAATAGTAGTTGTTCGCATGAACTCTTGCTTTATGCATCTTGCAGATAGCTGTACTGCGTTGGTAGATGGTGTCTGTGTCAGCGGCATCATAATTCTCCGCCTGACACCATCCACATCCACAGGCTACTGGGCAATCTATACATTTTTGTTTACTCTGAGCGCTGCGTTGAAGTGAAAGGAATGGGCGCAGTTTGTTTTGGTCTATGCCGTTGTCAACATCGCCAATAATTCGAGGTTCCTTATTTCGAAGGGAATATTTGGCAAAACGAGCACAAGGATAAAATAGGCCTTTAGCATCCACGGCAAGCATTTTACCAGCACCACACCAGTTTTGATTGTCTAACTTGCAATCCAATGGTCCACCGATGTTCTCATTGAAGAAGGAACATTGGTAATCTTCATAATATCCTTTTTCTATTATTTCATCAGCCAAGGCAATCAATTGTTCTTCCAGCAACGCATCATCTCCATCCTTCCATACATCTTCAAACACACAGTTGATATTGACAGTTTTAATCCCCAAACCATATAGATGAAGTACGCTCTCATTAATGTATGGAATATCCTCACTGCTCACAGTTACCTTTGTGCCTACATTGGGAAACTGCTCTATCCACAGAGGAATATTCTTCACCACATCTTCGTAACTTCTACGGCCATTGCCTTTATAGACTCTATTCAAATTGTGTTTAAAGGCAGTTCCATCTATCGTAATGCTGATGTTCAGATGGCAATGGTTCTTGTCAATATAATTTTGAACCTTTTTCTGGTGATAATTTATGCCATTGGTCGTGATATTGAACATGTAAGAGTTGAACCACGGGTGATTCCGTCTAAAGAGTTCCTCCTTAATGTAGTTGCAGATTTGGTCTATCAAGTCTATTTCCATGAATGGTTCGCCCCCCATAAAGTCCCATACCACAGAATCATCTTTGACCTTTTCGGACAAAATATAGTCAACTGCTTTCTTGGCGACTTCAAATGACATGGCTTCATTTGAGTTTTTGCCAACAAGATAGCAGTATTTACAAGCCAACTGGCAATCCTTTGTAACTATGAAGGTTACTTGCTTGACTGTCTCTTGCTCTTTTCCTTTGGTTCTTTCTTGGGACATGATGTTGTATCTGTCTTTTCGGGTTCGGATTTACTGGCATTCTGACATGAATTGCTACAAGAATGCGAGCATCTGCCCTCACATGTTCCTGCACAAGCTCCTGAACATGCTCCTGCGCACCTTCCAGAACACGTTCCCATGCAAGCAGAACGGCATGACATCCTGCAAGAATAGGAGCAGCTTTGATTGCAATCGGCAGTTTCTAGAGTTTTTGCTACTGCCTCTGTTTTACTTAATAGGATGCCACCTATTATTGGCAAAGCTGCTTTTGCACAACATTTGAAGAATTCTCTTCTGTTCAGTTTCTTTTTGTCTTTTTCTTCATTATCCATATTTGTAATTTTTACTTTGCTAATCTAATGCCAAGTGCATCAGCACTTTCTTCTGGCATACAAGCCCCACGAAATGTTGGGGAACAGGTCTCTGCTTCACTACCACAACCGCCACCACGGAAGACGTTCATATCTCCAGTTTCTGGTCCTTTAGGATCCTTCACGTCACTCCTTGAATAAACTGCATGTTTATCGTTACACCACTCCCATACATTACCAAACACATCTTTTAGACCCCAACCGTTGGGATTTTTCATTCCAATAGCATGAGTCGTATGGCCAGAGTTTACCTCATACCACGCATAATCAGCAAGAGTTACTATAGTCTCTCCTTTCCCTCTGGCAGCGTATTCCCATTCCGCTTCCGTAGGCAACTTGAATGTTTGGCCTGTCAATTTGTTCAATCTTGCAATAAATAATTGGCAGTCATTCCAAGAGATTTGCTCTACGGGGTAATTGGGGCCAATATGCCTGCTAGGATTGCTACCCATCACAGCTTCCCATATTGATTGTGGAATCTCCGTCTCGCCAATCATATAATCGCTTAACGTCACTTTGTGTTTTTGAGCTTCTTCATCACCTTCAATTCCCATATAAAACTCTCCTCCCTTTATAGGAAGCATCTTGTAAGGGATGCCATTGACAAACAATGTCTCATCATAGTATTCCACTTCAGCATCCATTGGATATTCCACTGCTTCTGTTTGAGTTTCGCCTGATTCAGGCTTAATAGCATGGTAAACGCCCCCAATGATAGCGACTGCTACAACCACACCCAATACTATTTTGGGGAGAAGGGAAGATTTTATGGGGAATATCTTCTTACCAAGCTTAATTTGAATTACATAATTCTTAACCTCGTTAAGTGCATGCACTTCTGAATAATGCCGTGATGGGTCTTGTATGGACACATATTCTAGCACATGCTCACCTAATGGAACCTTCATTTTTGTAAATTCCTTGGCTTTGACATTTGCAATATGCTCTCCATCAGAAGAAACCGATGCGTCAAAATCAGAATATAAGGTTATAGTTGCATAATAGTTATCTTCAACTTTCGCATTCCTTGGAATGCAATGCAAAAATGATTTCAGCCGTTTATAGAATTCATCAAAATAATACTTGTTGTATACCGGCCCGTTTTTAGTGGCAACGTCAGCAATATCTTCTGGAAGATTGGTTGGAAATCCATCAACACCAGAAAGCAGGAGAGGAATGATGTTTTTCCTAAGCTTAAGGGCGTAGGCCAATTCTGTCCTTAGCCAATCTTTTTTAGGATTGAATTTTGGGTTAATGGCTCTATCGAAAGTATGCTTGTCCACCACAAGAATAAAATCAACACATTGGTCAATACGCTTGAGAAGTGCATTATCAAAATCCCCTTCTCTCAGTGTATCAATATCAAAGCTAACGGTATAGCCATCTCGCACCAGCAAATCATTCAAATGTTTTGCTGTCTCGAAACCGCCGTCCCTTCGGTAACTTATAAAAATATCATAGTTGTCCGTCATACCATTAATAGTAATCTCTTTTTGATATATCTTTATCTTTTTAGATTATTTTTTTGTGAGTGATTTAAAAACAGTATATTATGTGACATTTATTTTGCCGATGGGTCTTGTATCAACTTAATGCTTTTTATGGTATAGTATAGGTCGCTTTCAGTCCAAATGAGGACTTGTTGAAGTGTGGTGGTGTCTTCGGGGTGTATAAATTCTGATGGTTTCATGTCTTGTCAGTTTCTTCCGAAATGTGGGTGCAAATATAAGCACTTTTTTCGATTTTACGCTTTTTTTTAGATTAGATTTATTTTAATAGGGTGAATGTCAATGCATGGGCTTCGGCTTTCCTCATGGTTTAAGTGTCCGATAATGTCGTTTTTATGGATGTTGTCATACATTTTGTTACATTTTTAACTTCTCTATTACCTGTTATGATTATTGGCAAAATGGTTTGAGACTTTGAAATAACAATAGATTTTGTCGTTGTTTTAGGTTTTTTATTATTAATATGGCAAAAATGTTATTATATCAAAAAATATTTGTAATTTTGCATTTCGATTATAAATAATAAAGTATCAATATATCAATAAATTACACTAAATAAAATGAAGATAACGAGAGAAAATCTAGGAGAATTGGACCTTTGTATTAAGATTGAGGTTGCGGAAAGCGACTATGCAGAGAAGGTTACCAAGCAACTGAAAGAATACCGCCAGAAGGCCACCGTCCCCGGCTTCCGCAAGGGCATGGCCCCCATGGGTCTTATTCAGCGCATGTACAAGTCTGCCATTGTCGCCGACACCGTCCAGAACCTCCTCGGTGAATCTCTTTACAAATACATTGACGACGAGAAGCTCGAACTTCTCGGCTCTCCTCTCTCCAACGAGGAAAAGAACGGCACCATCGACTTTGAGAAGGGTACCGACTTCACCTTCTATTTCGATGCCGCTCTGGCTCCGCAGGTCAACCTCGACTGGTCGAAAATCGACACCAAGCTCTGCTCTATCAAGGTCACTGCCAAGGATATCGACACCCAAATCGACAGCATCACCAAGCGTTATGGCAAGTTCGAGACTCCCGACACCGTCGGCGAGGGCGACAACGTCTACGGCAAAGCCGTCGAACTCACCAAGGAAGGCACCGAGAAAGAGGGTGGGCTGAGCGTCTTCTGCTCGTTCGAACTCTCCGACATGAAAGATGCCGAACTTGCTACTCCCTTTATTGGCAAGAAGGCTGAAGAAAAGGTCGTCTTCAACCCCAGCAAGGCCTTCACCGCCTCGCAGCTCGAGAAGATTTTCCGCCTCGACACTGCTGCCGCCAAGAAGTTCAAGTCTGATGTCGAAGTTACCCTTAGCGGTGTTTCGCGCATCACTCCCGCCGAGGTTAACGAAGAACTCTTTGAAAAGGTATTC
>JAEEGL011873070.1_pt1 | contig 11831 bp, 10 predicted proteins | sample 9134231 | NCBI WGS metagenome assembly JAEEGL01 (sample SAMN16246548, study PRJNA631951) | gut metagenome | biome: gut microbiome; feature: rumen; material: fiber-attached | host: Bos | place: Iran: Karaj | collected 2018-10 | reverse complement strand
TCTGTACGATACATGAAAGCCTTTATAATCAAATTTGAAGATTCTATCCGAAAAAAACATTTTACCGAAGCTCGCTTCGGCTGCGGTTTTTTCTGCGCCCAAAATCGGACAATAAGAAAAGCACCTGCAAATGATGTTGCTTCATCCTGGCAAGTGCTATAAACGTAAATTATTGAAATGCCGATATTTGGCTGCTTTAAACTGTGGTTAATATTATGCCTATTTGTTGTGTTTGGGTTAGCTGCTCAAACAAAATCAGCCCGCGCACCTTGCTGCGCTGCGGCACTTGTCTGCCTGTAAGGAAACGAAAACGGTAACTATAACCGCCAAAACAAATTCTGCCGCGGCTCAGAATTCAAGTTCTTTTTTACAAAATACCAATGCTGTCAGGATATATGCCATACCGAGATATATGACCGCGCCGAGCAGCAATCTTCCCGCACCGCCGCTGTAGAGCATCATATCCGAGTAAAAGCCGTCCGAAAAACCTGTTATATAGTACGTTGTTATTCGGCTGTTATGGATAAACGGCACTTGATTGATAAACACAAAAATCATCGGTACCACCGATATAAGCAGCAGTTCAATAAAAATCGAAAGTGCCGCATTATCGGTAGCGAATATAAAAACAGCGGCAAGCGGCGTTGCGCATATAACTATATAAGCCGCACATACACAGGCAAGTGTCAGTATCTTAAACTCCTCGGCACTCATTTTTGCGCCTGTCAGAAAGCCAAACACACAAAACAAAACCCAAAAGCAAAAGAACACCGATCCCGTCAGAATGCTGCAGTCCACCAGTTTTGCGGCTATTATTTTATGCCGTGCCAAACCGCGGCCGATAGCCGTCTGAAATGACTTGGCCGAAAACTCGTCCGCATATATGCCTATAAACACCGCAATACCGATAAACAGGCTGATATAGCCTTTCAGATCGGCCTTTCTGTTCAGCGCATATTTAAGGCCGTTAAAAAAATTAAACCTTTCCGTTATGATCATTGCCGCCGCCATTACCGCAACGACCGCCACCACAAGCCAGAATTTCTTTTTGCCCAGGATCCTACCCAGATCCGCTTTTATCAAATCTCTCATAACTGAAGCTCCTTTTTACCGAACAAGGCGTAAGATGCCGCAAAAGCAACAATACCATAAACAGCCACGAAAATAAGCTGCCACGGGAACCTGCCTACGGATATATTTGCATAAGCGTTGTCAAGAAGTCCGCCGGGGATAAATCCATAAAAATTTACTTTATACACGGCTTCCATCGTTTTAAGAATGACCGTTAATAATGTTATAATGGATACAAGTGCTATCATGCCCGCCGCAACGCTGTCTGCCGCAAGTTCCGCAAGCATAGCTATCATAAGACAGATAACGCCGTGTATCACGGCAAAAGCCGAGTAAAGCGCTATAAGCCATAACTGACGGTTTGAAAGCGGCACGGAACACCACCTGTAAAACAGTATTCTGAGCGGTGCCATAACAACATAGAAATTTGCAAGAAGCAGCGTAAATTCCAAAAGCTTAACAAGAATAAGTTTTTTTCTGTCAAGCCCCATTGCAACATTTGCCGCGCTGATGCCGTTTTTTCTGTCATCGGCAATAACACTCAAAAAAGCAAACACCGCTATAAACAAAAGATGCGCTATCCCCAGATTTTTCTGTGCATTGCTCATTATTTTTTCCGCTGATTCGTCGGTTATAAGAAAAGCATCCCAAAACTGGAAGAACACCATAAAAAACATAAGTATCCAAAAGCCTTTTTTTCTGTGTATACGCCGCATATCGGCCTTTATAAGCCTGTTCATTTGCCGTCACCTCCGATAAGGCGGAAATAGAAGTCCTCAAGACTGGATTTTTCCTCAACCTCACGCAGCACCTTTACACCGCCGTCCGCAAGAAGCTGCTTCGCCTTTTCAAGATCGTCAACGGCTATTTCTATCACTTTTTCCTTTTCTTTCAGGTCGTCCTGCGTTATCTCGCGCACCACTATACCCTCGTTTACTATGCCGAAACGGTCTGCCGTATGCTCCAGTTCTCCAAGGATATGCGAGGACACGATGACGGTCATGCCAAACTCCTCGTTAAAACGCTTTATCATGTGTCTGATATCGGCGATACCCTGCGGGTCAAGGCCGTTTGTCGGCTCGTCAAGTATAAGTATTTCGGGATTGCCGAGAATGGCATTTGCTATGCCCAGTCTTTGCTTCATACCGAGCGAAAACTTGCTCACGGGCTTTTTTACACCCGAAAGACCCACAATTTTAAGCACCCTGTCTATTTCTTCTTTCTGTTTCTTTTCGGGTATGCCTTTTACTGTCGCATAATAACGCAGATTTTCATAAGGCGTAAGATAGGGATAAAAACTGTGACCGACAAAAAAACCTATCTTTCTGCGGTTTATACCATGTTCCTTAGGGGTTGACGAACCCAAAACAGATATCTCTCCCCCGCTGCTTTCGGACAGCCCGAGAAGTATTTTAAAAATAGTCGTCTTGCCCGCGCCGTTTTTGCCTATAAGACCGTATATATCTCCTTTGTTTACCGTAAGCGAAACTCCCTTTAATACCTCGTGATTACCGTATTTTTTCACAATGTTATCCATTTGGATAACGGGTATTTTATCATTCATATCCGTTTCCTCCGTTTACCATACAGAAATGCGTTTTTCTTCCGCAAGATACATACCATCGCCCTCTTGTATTCCGTATGTTTTGTAAAATTCTTCAAATTGCTGCAAACTGACATTTATACGCAGATAGTTAAGCGGATGTGCATCCATTTTAAACCGCGCGCGCTCTGCTTCTTCGGGCTCGGAAATTTTCCAGAGATCTGCGAACTGTCTGAAAAACATATCATAATCAAAGTCTTTTTCTCTTGAGGCAATGGAAAGCGCTATTTTCAGTCCGCCCATATCCGCGGTCGCTTCACCCGAGACCAGCATACCGTCATAAGATGAGCCTCCGTCAAACGGATATATGGTATTATAATACTCCGTTACCTTTAAACTGCGGTTTGAAAACTCCATTTCGTCCTGCAGGGGCAGCCATTTTTTCTCCACACCGTCTTTGTTGTAGCGCTCGCCCGTACTGTCGAAGCCGTGTGTTATCTCATGCCCCACAATAGCCCCCAGCCCGCCGAGTTTCTGCTCATACGTCATATCATACGAATATATCGGCGATGCGGTTATACCTGCCATAATGTATATTGCGTTTTCCGTCGGTTTATAAAAAGCATTCGTTATAAGCGTACTTTGACCCATAGGATCCCACTTGCTTTTGTCATAGGGCAGCGAACAGTTTTTATACATCAGCTTTTTGCCGTATCTTTCAGCATCGAGATTTGCTTCAAAGAAAGTGCCGCCGTCCTTGCCCGATCTTATGTTAAGCCCCGAATAGTCCAGCATATCAAAATCGGGCACCACAACATGGGGCTGCATACTGTCCAGTTTTTCAATACAAAGCTTCTTTCCTTCTTCCGAAAGCCAAGGCTCGTTTTCAAACAAGGTACGATATTCATCTATAATATCATCTGTCAGTTTTTCCAAGTCTTTTACGGTGTCTTCATCCATATACTTTTCCAGATAAAGTTTATCGAGTATCGGCTCGCAGGCACTCTGCGCAACAAAGACGTCATACAAAAGCGTCAATTCAGCCTGTTCTTCGGTCTTTTCCACTTCTTCCATGGGTTCGGTCAGTCTGCTTTCTTTCAGTTCTTCTTCCAGATCGTAGGTCTCGCGGTCAAGATAACTCGCGCTTTTTTTCACGGTATGTACAATAAGCATGGCCTTGATCTCATCAAGATTTTTTTCTTTATATAACGGCACAAGCTTTTTGATGCTGTGTATATTCACATAAAACTTTCCGCTTTTGGGCACGCCGCGCGCTGTAAGTATAGCTTCCAGCGGATAGTCGCCGACCTCCGCAATACAGCCGTCATAATCAAAAACCACTTTATCCTTTTCGGCTGCCGAAATATCGGCTTTACATTTTGCAAGTTTTTTCTCAAAGCGGAAGTTTTTGTCTAACAGATTTTGGATACTTTTGCTGTCATACCCAAGTTCCCCGAGTATATGCTCGGTAATTTTGCATATATGTTTCTTTTTTTCATAACCTTCGTCAGAAAGCGAAAAGTACTCTTCTGACGAGCCGAGGCATAATTCGGGCATAGATATATCCAAGGCAAAGCCTCCGCCCTCTTCAAGGGTATCTCTTTTCCCCGTCGGCATAATTACACCAAGCGCAAACGGGTCATCCGCCTCGCTGCATTGGTAAGCCGTCAGCTCGTCAAGGGAAGAAATATTTTCTATCGCCTCTATATATTTTCTGATCGGCTCAACACCCAGTTTATTGCGCGTGTTCCAATCGCCCGCAAGTTCCGCATACTTTTTAAGTTCGCCTCCTTCTCCGTCATAAGACAGAGAATCGACAAGTTTTTTCTTATTCTCCAGCATCGTGTTATTGACAGCTCCGAACGAGCTGTCGCCGTTTTTTGCATTTATCGTAAAATCCTTGTTGACGGCTGCGGCAAAATCGTCCTGAAGTCTTATATCATCCGAGTCCTTAATATTTCCCGTTATGTCCGAATTTTGCCATTTGCCGCCGCCCGGCTGGTCTGTGTGCGCCCCTCCCGAGCAGGCAGTAAGCACCAGCGCCATTCCCGCTGCCGTCACTGCACGATAAATTTTTTTGTATTTTGTTTTTTTCATGGTATTTTCCCGTTTCTATTACTCCGTTTTTGATTTGTAAACAATTTGTTTACGGAAACAGAACATCATATACATCGGTTTTGGCTATTTGACCTTGTGCCGCATCATCTTTCGCCGCACCGCCGTCTCCCGATACATCGCCCACAACAAACTTTGTGAAATCAACGGCAACTATGGTAACATTAACAGGCTCATCCTCGGAATAAATATATATACTGCTCTGCGGACCTATGTAATCAATATCTGTTATCTTATATTCGCTTGCGGCATTAAATCTTCCAAAAAAGTTAAAGTATTCTTTTTTCTCATTGCTTATACCCCCCTGTATTATTTTCCGTTCAGTTTCAGTCCAAGTTGATAAGCATTTTCAAGGTCTTTCGGGAACTCGGTCTCCCTCATCATCTTTTTATGTTCTTCGTTAAATCCGCCCATGTTGAATTTGCTGTAATCATTTACCTGCAATGTATCACAGCAGGGATATATTTCCACACTTCCGTTCAGAGCCGAAAAGATATTTTTAAGTTCAAGAGCCTTTGCGCCGTACCATTTTTCATATATCTCATAGGGCGCATTCATTGTAAGGATAATGCCGACATTTACCCTGCCCGTAAAATAATTTGAATAATCATCATAGGACAAAGCGCAAAAATGCAGGCGCTCGATAAGTGCGTGTACCTGACTTGTAACATCACCAAGATAGATAGGCGCGCCGACAATAAGTGTGTCTGCGGCAAAAATGCGGTCTATTATCGGCGACAGGTCGTCTTTCCAATAGCATTTGCAGCGTTCTTTGCCCTTTAACTTGCAGATAAGGCAGGAACGACAACCCGTAAAGGACAGATCGTAAAGGTCGATATATTCTGTTTCCGATCCTGCCTCGGCTGCTCCTTTTTGAGCCGATTTGAGCATTAGCGCCGTATTTTGATTTTTACGCGGACTTCCGTTCAAAATAATTGTTTTCATCGTTTCCCCACCTTATGCAATACTAAAAAAACGCCGTGATGTCATTTTCCCTGTTCAACTTCCTTTATCTCGTCATTTGATGCCGATTTAAGGGAATATGTATCAAAAACGGGTTCTGTAGGCAGCTGAATATTAAGGCTGCTTATTTTATTTATCACGGCCTTGCTTTTATCGACACAGACATCAAAAACATGGCCGCCGCAGCTGCGGTCATCCGAAACAAAATGCAGATGCCAGCCTTTTGCATTTATGCTGTCCATATAATCGGGATAGTAAACACAGACCAAAGTGCCCTTTATATCATTAAAGAAAAAGTCTTTCTGTGATTTTGAGAGTATTTCTTTCAAAGAAACATGATGTGACTTATACTCCGCTTCCGACCTTGCGCTTACTTTTTTAAAGCTGCCGCTTATTTTTACAATGTGCATACTGTTAAGGCCGAAATCCTCTTCTATAGCGACATCGAGTTTGGTTTTCAGTTCTTCTATATCCGCTATATTTTCAAGGTCTATCTCCCTGCCCTCTTTCATTTTTGTCACAGCCGCAAAGGGTACGCCCGTTTCGGGTGCGGATTCCGTTACGGAGCCGTCATTTGCGGCGCAGTAGCAATGCCCGTCAACAACTATCATCTCTCCGCCGACACCCTCAAATGTTCCAAGACCCGTGTCGCCGTGTTCAAGCAGTTCTTCGACCGTAATAACGGGGCGGGTATAGCCAAGCACCAAAGCCTGTAATGTAGATACCTGATAAATACTGTTTTCTTTCATAAATATCCTCCTTATTTTTCAGCGAGCATTTTTTCCGCTTCTTTTATCGCAATTTCATCCAATAGAGCTGTTGTTTTTAAAATATCATCTTCGGTGGTATTCGCATTTATGATACACATTCTTAAAGTTTTTCTGCCTTTAAGCACGGTCGTTACGATATATGCAAACCCGCTTTCTATTATTTTCTTTGAAATATTATCGGTCAGACTGTCAATTTTTTCGGGCGAAAGTCCCTCGGGCTCGTATCTGAAATTCAAAGTGCCGCAGCAGGGCTTTGAAATTATCTTCCAGTTCGGCCGTTTTTCCAGTTCCTTTTTAACGAGATTTGCATTATAGAAAGAATATTCTATCATTTCCGCAAGCAGATCCGTTCCCGTTGCCTGGAGAGTGTACCAAAGCTTTATTGCGCGGTTTGGCCTGGACATTTCGGGGCCGAGATCCCAGCCGCTGAGATGGTCGCTTGTGTTGACATCCGCCAGATATTCGGGATGCTCCGTAAAAGAATTAAGAAGACAGGTCTTGTCTTTTACGATAAGCGTGCTGCAGCTGTAGGTCTGCATAAGCCACTTGTGTGTATCCCACGAAAAAGAGTCAGACATTTCGATACCCTTTGCAAGATTTCTGTAAATGGGCGAAAGCAGTATCGAACCGCCGTATGCCCCGTCAACATGAAACCACAGGTCATATTTTTTTGCGATCTCGCCAAGCTTATCCAGCGGGTCTATGCAGCCCGCGTTGGTAGTTCCGAGATTTCCTACCACGGCAGCGGGCTTTTTGCCCTCGCTTATATCGCGGCATATTGCCTCTTCCAAAAGTTCCGTGCGTATTTTAAATTCATCGTCGGTCGGTATTTTTACAAGCTGGTCATCTCCGAAGCCTATTATTCTAAGGCCTTTTGCTACGGAGCTGTGTGTCTGGTCGGAAAAATAGACCCTGCCTTTCGGGAATTCATCGTGAGTAAGGCGTGAATCCCTTGCGGCGACCATTGCGCTCATATTTGCCATAGAGCCGCCCGACACAAAAATACCGCCTACATTATCGCCGCTGTAACCCGCACACTCGCCCATCCATTTAACAAGTCTTTCTTCCAGAGCCGCAGCTGCGGGTGCAAGATCCCAGCCGCCCGCATTTATATTGTAAACATCCGTAAGTATGCTTCCCGCAAGAGAATAAGGCGATATCGCCGAGAAAACAAAAGAATAATATCTTGGGTGCTGACCAAGCATTGCGTGTTCAAAAACATCATTTACCAATTCTTCGCCGACAGTCAGCGGGTCGCGCCCCTTTGCGGGTATCTCCGTATTCATTATGCGCTCTATAGCTTCCTCATTCGGTTTTTCAAATATGGGAAGATCTCTTATGCGGGCATTTTTTTCGATATACCGTTCAAGAAAACTTATCAATTGTTTTTCCTGTTCCTCGAACTCCTTTTTTGTTTTTTTGTCATATTCAAGCCAATCAAACATAAGATAAACTCCTTTCAAATATGTATTAAATATAGCCTTTTTTTTACTTAATAACTGTCAAAGCAGCCGAGAAAACGATATTCAAAGCCCTCGGTCTTTGTAATATGTTCGTAGGCTTCATAAGAGCAGTCGGCGCACTCTATAAGATAGTTGTAGCTGCCAAGCTCCGTCTTTTGCGGTCTGTCGTGGACAGCGACAAGAACCGCGCCCTCACTTTCAATATTGCTCATAAGTTTCGGAAGATCTTTTGCACTTCCCGATGCGACAAAAGCAAGTCTTTCTTTGTTTTCGGTACTTGCATTTTCAAGGGAAAGAACATAAAATCTGGTCTTGTTAAGGTCGTTGTTCTGAATGTTTGCCGCCAGAACTTTAAGCCCGTATACATCCGCACAGCCCGCCGATGCTATTGCCGCAAGGCTTTTATCCTTGCTTTCCGAAACGATTTTAGCGCCTTCCGCTGTGCTTGATACCTCTATCACTTCCGCATTTGGAAGTTCATTTTCGAGATATTCCTTACCCTGTGCAATTCCCTGTTTATGCGAATAGACCGTTTTTATATCGCCAAGTTCCGTTTCGGGCAAAACAAGAAGATTTTGGTTTATGGGCAGTTCGACCTCACCGACAACACTTACCTGCGTATTTGTTATGACCGCATCAACATAGTCGATGACCGCACCGCCTATGGTATTTTCCTGCGGGATAACAGCATGGTCCGTTTCTTTGTTTATCAATGCCGCTATTGTATCGTCCACCATTTTATAAGGCACACAAGTTCCCTCGCCACCAAAAAATTTGTTGCAGGCTTCCTGCGTGTATGTACCCTCGGGGCCGAGATAGCCTATTTTCGCTTCCGTAAATGACGGCTTTTTTTCAGCCGTTGTTTCCGAAGCGGACGGCTGTTGCGAATTTACCTCGGTCTGAGCCGTTTTTGAGCAGCCCGCAGCCGAAAACAGCGCAAAGCACATCAAAACAAGTATTATTTTTCTCTTCATTTATAACTCCTTTATGAATTTTTCCGTTTAGCATTTATCTGTTACCATTATACCAAATACGCAATTGATTTTCAATTATTATCTTGTAAAAATCTCAACGACAGTAATTTTGTGACAAATAAAAAAAACACTATGACTTTCAATAATAATATGATATACTGATAAAAAAACACAGGGAGGTCATAAATATGAAAAAAACATCAAAAATATTCTGTATAACACTTTGTGCCGCTATGCTGATCTCATTCACAGCCTGCGGTACGGGCAGCGGCGATGTAAACAGTGCTGTTTCCGAAAATAAAACGGAAGCGGCGGAAAGCGCAAAAACAGCAAATGATGTAAGCGCGGAAAGCACAGCGGATATCACGGAAAAAGAAAACACAGAAAACGAAGCCATAGGAAACGGGAAAAAAGTCTATCTGGCGGGTCCCTTGTTCAATCAGGGCGAAAAGGACTTTAATTTAAAAGTCACAAATGCTCTTGAAGAATGCGGCTATGAGGTCTTTTTGCCGCAGCGTGACGGTATTGAAGCCGCTTTATTGGAGGGGAAAGCCGAGGACGAGCTCACGAAAATGATTTTTGCATTGGATGAAAGCGAAGTAAAAAAAGCCGATATATTATTTATGAACATAGACGGCAGAGCCCCCGACGAGGGCGCTTGTGTCGAACTTGGCATTGCTTACGCAAGCGGAAAACGCTGTTACGGTTTTAAGACAGATACGCGCGCTGTGGAGTCCGAACTTGAAATAAATCCCATGGTAAGCGGAGCTATGATAAAAATTTTCAAAAATTATGACGGCGACCGACTTATTGAAGAGATAAAGCAGTATTTATCCGAAAACGAACTGTAAAAACACACCAAAATCAATGAACACAGAATTTTAGGAGGAGTATAGCAATGAGCGACCCCGCACAGGAAGCGGCAAAGAAAAACGCCGAAAAAGCATTGCAGATAACAGCAAATTTCGACCGCATAACAGAAGAACCGATGAAAGTTCAGGAAGAATTTTTATTAAAGCTGCTTGATGACAACAAAGATACCGAATACGGCAGAAAATACGGGTTTGCCGATATACATTCCATTGAAGAATATCAGAAAAAAGTGCCCGTCACAACTTATGACGATTATGTCGAATATATAGAACGGATGAGCGAAAAGGGCGAAAGGAACCTTATAACCGCCTATGAATTGGCGCTTTACAACAAATCGTCGGGAACGGTGGGGGCTCCGAAACGAATACCCATGACCAAAAAGGGGGCGGAGATTTTTATGCTTTACACCTCCACATACGGAGAGGGTCGGCTCTTACAATGGTTCGGGGATGCTTTGACCCGCGGAAGACGTATATCTCTTATACTTTCAAACCCCGATCTGCCGACTATGCCCGACGGAGTGCCTTACGGCGCGCTTTCCGACACTATAGTTTTGTTTGTGAAACCAAGGTGGTCAAAGGTTTTTACTTCGCCGATGGCCGCGACCTTTGCGGGCGCGGGTGTGAATACACGCTATCTTCACGCAAGATATTCGCTTATCGACCCGCACCCGACAAGGCTTATCTGTTCATTTATGAGTTTTGCGCTTGAATTTTTCAGGTATATAGAAAACAACTGGAAAATGATAGTTGACGATATTGAAAACGGCACAATAAACAAATCGGTCGAGCTTCCCGAGGATGTAAGGGAGGAGCTGACAAAAGAGCTTGTACCCGACCCAGAGCGCGCCAAAGAGCTTAGGAGTATCTTTGAACAGGGATTTGACGAACCTTTTGTTCCGAAGGTATGGAAACAGCTTAAATTTATTTCGGGCGCGGCAAACGGGACATTCAAGGAATACACGCGGAAGATGCAGGAACGCTATACGGGCGATATTCCCGTTATCCACAGGGGCGTGGCTGCTTCCGAGGGCACTTTTACCGTTCACACCGAACTTGACTGCCCCGATTCCTCACTTATTCCCGATTCCGTATTTTACGAGTTTTTGCCCGAGGGCGAAGAAGATACATCAAAGCTTCTCACCCTCGATAAGCTTGAAGTCGGCAAGAAATACGAGCTTTTTATTACAAACCTTTCGGGCTTTTACCGTTACCGTATGAAAGACGTTTTTCTTGTGAAAGGCCGATACAAAAACACACCGACAGTTGAATTTCAGTATCGTTCGGATAAGACCGTAAGCATCATGGGTGAAAAGACCACCGAAACAGCCATACGCGCCGCTGCAGAAATGACAGCAAAGCAATGCGGCTTTGAGCTGATAGAAAGCTCGGTATACCCCGATATTGACAATTCAAGGTATATTTATTTTCTGGAAGCGGCAAATTTGCCCGACGGGCTGACGGAAGAGAAGATAAGAGACGCCCTTGAAGAAAATCTTGCAAAAGCAAATCCCTCAATGGGGGACAAGGTCAAAAGGGGGCTTTGTGCGCCGACTGCCGTGCTTTTCAGCCAGCCCGAGACCTTTATCCTGTACCGTGAAATGCTTCAGATGAAAGGCTATTCGGTAGGCCAGACAAAACCCGTTACCGTTATTACAAACGAGATACAGCGCAAATTTTTCTTCGCCCTCACCGAGGACTTCGCGAGTATAAAGGCATTGTCCCGCAAGGCCGAACTTTAAGAAGTGAGAACTGTTGAATTTAATTTTTTGTTTAGCGGTCGGCGTATGCCGCTTAAATCGGGTGTTACAAGTCAACATGTACCTATGCCGAGAACGGGCATATCATAGCCGATGTTAAGACGAACATTGCCCTTTTCAAGGTCGAATTTTCCTACGATCGGCACAGCTGAAGTTTCGTTTTTTTCGTATGGCATAAGAAATGTGCTTATCAAAACTTTTTGAAGAATATAAGCGGCATCGGCGGCTGTCAGACTTCCGTCTCGGTCAACATCCAATATATCCATATAATCATCTGTCTTATTTTCTAACGGCATTTTA
>JAEEGL011860018.1_pt1 | contig 11831 bp, 7 predicted proteins | sample 9134231 | NCBI WGS metagenome assembly JAEEGL01 (sample SAMN16246548, study PRJNA631951) | gut metagenome | biome: gut microbiome; feature: rumen; material: fiber-attached | host: Bos | place: Iran: Karaj | collected 2018-10 | reverse complement strand
ACTTAACGGACTTCACATTAGACTTCCACATATGATTGGATCTTCTATGAGAATGGCTCACATTGTTACCGAAATGAGCGCCTTTTCCACAAACTGCACATTTTGCCATGATTGCACCTCCTTGTAATATATTTCAAAAACCAAGTGTCGCTTCGAATTAAGCAACAAATGGATTATAGCAAAGCAATTTAGAAAATGCAATCATTTTTTCCTAAATAAATATGAATAATTGCTATTTTTCAAAATAAGCCTTGAAAACACTGGCCGCCAAAGGGGCCGCATACTTACTTCCATATCCTGCTCCCTCCATAATAACAGCTACTGCCAACTTCTTGCCATTTTCATCCTTGGCATAGCCTACAAACCAGGAATGAGTAATCTTTTTATTTTCCGTATACTCAGCAGTTCCAGTCTTGCCATATACCTTTAAATCCCCAAAATCCACCTTTTCAGCCGTTCCATCAGTAACAACTGCTTCCATATACTGATTCAAAAGATTTGCCTCAGAAGCGGTAATAATAGAGCCATATGATACAGGCTCAGTTTCACTGACCACTTTACCATCATCACTGATTATACGATCTGCAATATAAGGCTCCATCAGCTGGCCATTATTAGCAATAGCCGAAACAAGCATACACATATGAAGGGGCGACACTGTAGTCTTTCCCTGACCGATGGCTGTTTGGGCAACAATGCTTTCTTTGGTATCACTATTAATTGCAAACTTTGAAGCCTTGGTACCACTAATCAAAGTAGGCAACGTATCATTAAACAATAAATCTTCAGCTGTAGATTGAAATTTTTCTCTATCAATTTCAACGCCCATGGATGCATAAGCACTATTGCAGGAATTAGAAAATGCTTTAAGCAAATCTTCCTGACCATGAGACTTATTACCACTACAGTGAATTGTATAATCATCCACATCAAATTTGCCACTGCATTTATAAGAAAAATCTGATGGAGAATTTCCATCTCTTAAATACGCTAAGGTTGTAACAATCTTAAAAGTAGAGCCAGGTGGATATGAGCCATTTGTAGCTCGATTTAAAAGGGCTGAATCTCCTTTTTCAGTATCATTTATATCATCCCAATACTTATCAATAGTATTAGGATTGTAATCAGGCTTTGATACCATTGAAATGATCTTACCTGTATCAGGGTCTATTGCTATAACAGCACCATCAAACATACCCAGTCCATCGTAGGCTGCTTTTTGTGTTTCATAGTCAAGAGTCGTATAGAGGCTGTCCCCCATACTCTTCTGTCCCGTCAGACTGTTATTAATCTGGTCTGAAAGAGTAATGTGTGATTTCAATAGGTCAAAGGAATAATTAGCCTCCAACCCAGCCATCCCGTGATTTACATAGCCTACGGCATGAGAAAAAAGCCTCTCGTCAGGATAGACGCGAACTTCATTGCCCTCCTCATGCTTAGTCGTTTTAGCAATAGCTCTTCCGTCTGCCGTGTATATACTCCCTCTTTCCACATCATCTGCGAAAACAGAAAAGCGCGAGTTATAGGAATTATAAATAAAGCTTTCTGCATCAACTACAAGGAATCTGACAAAGTACGCAATCATCCCAGCAAAAAGGATTAAAAACATAAAAGCTGTGACATAGATTTCCCTACGAATTGATTTTTTATTGTGATTAGTAGTCATATCTTCTTCTGCCTTTCGCTGATATCCATAAATCTTCTGAACATTCAGCAATAAAGAATCCAATAAGCATTGATAATAACGAACTTCCACCATAACTAATAAATGGCAAAGTAACTCCAGTTGAAGGAATAAATTTAATTACTCCTCCTATATTTAAAATAGTCTGGATTCCAAAAATGATTGCAATTCCACTAACAACCAGCATATAAAAACTATTAGAACAGTTAAACGCACAGTTAAGGAACATAATTGTGCTGCACATGTAAATGATAATGAGACAGATTGCAACGATAGCTCCCATTTCTTCTGAAATAGCAGCAAATATAAAATCCGATACAACAACAGGAATTTTAGCTGGCATACCATTACATATGCCAGAGCCAAGCCATCCACCTGTTCCAATGGCAAAAAGCGATTGTGAAATCTGGTATCCTTTGTCATCTACAACAGAAAGAGGATCCAGCCAGGCTATAAATCTTGTCTGAATATGAGGAAAAGCATTAAAAGCAATTATGCCACCTACAATTGCACCTCCTATTTCAAGACTCAGTAAGATGTAATTTTTGTATGCAATAAAAGTAAGAAATACGTAAGCAGCAAGAAAAACAAGAGCTGTCCCTAAATCCTTGGAGTGCACCAGCACAAGCACATGCATACCTGCACCTAATGTAGAAAAAAGATATCCTCTGAAATCTCTGAAAGTAACAATGCATCCAGCAATAAAAAACAGATAAGTAATCTTAACAATCTCACTAGGCTGAATACGTATTCCCAACACATTAAATGAAAGGCGGGCTCCATATTCAATATCTCCAATAAAACTAATGGCAAGCAATGATACTATTCCAATAGCCGCAAACACAAATAAATATTTGGATATTTCAGGAATTTTTCTAAGAAAGTAAATGACAATAACAGCAACTACAAGAGAGACCACCCCATTAATAAGCTGACGAATCGACTTGTTAAAGTTTAATCTCTCAATAAATACAAAACTGAAACAAAGCATTAACAGCACATTATTAATCAGTGCCTTAGATGCAGGCACTGATAGATTGTTTAAAAAAATAGCTATTACGGTCAAAAATATTAATTGAAAAACAGTCGTTAGAATTACATAAGGATTTTCCTTTGCAAAATATATAACTGCAGCAGAATTGCAAAGAAATAAAACTATCATAACAGCCTGAATCGTAGTGAGAATACTCCCCACTACCTCGTTTAGCTTCGGTTCAAATATCTGAATCAGGTCTATAATAGTAAAAATAATAATGTAAGATAATATTGTAATTCTGGAAAAAGAAGTAATTACGCTAACCACTCTACTCTACGCCTCTTTTTAAATGTCCTTTTGTGTAATCTTCTTTGATATGAACTAATTGATTATTGTTAAATACGTTATCGTAAATACGAAGTATCTCTTCTGTTTCTTTATAATCTTCAAGAGTAAAATCAAGTCTAAATTCCTTTACTCCAAGATCAATCAAGTCTGATTTCAAATCAAATGCAATATACTTCTTGCTATTGTAAATCGTGTTATAACAATAATCGCAGTTACACTTAATTATATGGTTCTCGTTTTTTCGGTCCACGAGTGTCACAGTGTCATTATTTTTCTTGCAGCCCACTGTGTTTTTGATAGTACAGTTAGCAGTAATCATCATAGGAATACGGCTGTACACTATCATCTGAGAATTTGCATTATCTCTATGCTTAAGTTCTTTAAGAGAAAGCTCATAAGAAATGCAGTCACGGTTTAAACCAAGAGCCCTAAAGCCCTGAATACTTCGATTGTTAAAAGTATAAAGTCTGTAATCAAGGATTATCTTTTCAAAAGGATATCCCTGATTTTTTAGCCATCCGAGTTCATCAAATGACGCAGCTATAACACCTTCTGCTGATTCTGGAATAGAAATGTTAGTATATTCATCTCTAAGAATTGGAGGAAGGTAAATATATAAATCTCCATCAAAAAACTTTCTTGCCTCAACATATAAATTGGCAGGAACAGCCAGCGATTTTATAAAATCAAACTTTCCTACAGCTTTAATCTGTTCGATAGTAGAAACAGTAACAAAAGTATCCTGTTTCTGTGAATGATTACCCTCAAATGAAAGCTTCTCAAATTCATTAATAGTTGGACTAGAAGCATTGCCAGAAATATCTAATAATAAATTTTCTACAGCCTCTCTTCTGGCATTCTTAATCACTGATACTGGAAGGAAAATATCTTCGTCTGCGTCAATATCAAGCTTTACTAATTCAAAAGGTGTATTACCAAGACCAGAAACAGCCTTTTTTATATCCTCTTTTGTAGTAGGCTTCTTGCTGGCCTTTTCTATCAACTGACCAGAAGCTACGCCTTCATGTCCATTATTATCGTAAAAACGAACTGAAAATTCTTCACCAAGTAAAGCTTTAACTCTGCAATCCACCTTTATCTTTGATGAATTTTCATAAGCAGGCTCTGTTTCAGTTTTTGTATGAGAAGGAGCCTCAAAGGTAATCATATCTGGACCATTGTGCTTGTGAAGATACAAATCAGTAAAACCACTACGATTACCGTAATCAAGAAGCTTCTGAATATCTTCCTGGGAAACAGAATAATTACGGGCTCCCTTATATAAATATTCATCTAAATAATGTCTGTAGACACTGACAACACCTGTAGCATAAGAAAGCTGCTTCATACGTCCTTCAATCTTGAAGGACATTACACCAGCTTCAATCATCTCAGGAAGATAGTTTATAGTACAGAAATCCTTTGGTGAAAGGATATAATTACCCTTCTTATTAAGCATTCTGCCATTCTCATCAAATGCATCATATGGCAAACGGCAAGGCTGTGCACAGCGACCTCTGTTGCCTGAACGACCACCAAGAATAGATGACATGAGACACTGACCAGAGTAGCAAACACAAAGAGCTCCGTGAATAAAGCTCTCAATCTCAAGATCAGGACACATCTGATGAATCTTAGAAATATCCTGACAAGAGATTTCTCTGGCTGTAACAATACGTGCTGCACCTAAATCCTCTAATAGCTTAGCGCCATATCCTGTACATGTGTTAACCTGAGTACTCACATGAATGTGAGTATCCGGGAAATATTCTCTGATAAAATTAAAAACGCCAAAATCCTGAACTATGAATGCATCAATGCCGTTTTCAACATATGCAAGTAAATATTTATATAGTTCGCCTTCAATTTCAGGATTTTTAAGCAAGGTATTTACAGTAAGATAAGCCTTTTTTCCACGGATGTGAGCGTATTTAATCGCCTCTGCTGCCTCCTCAATAGAGAAATTCTTAGCATAAGCTCTAGCGCCAAATAAATCACCGCCAAAATAAACGGCATCCGCTCCCGCATCCACAACAGCTTTAAAAATTTGCAAATCACCTGCTGGTGAAAGTAATTCTAATTGATTCATATATTTCCTTTACTAAAAAATTAAAATAAAAACGAGTCCCTATGAAGGGACTCTGATTAGTTGTCTGATAACGAACCTAGAAGAGCATCCTCTAGGGAAGCCTCAAGCTTTGTCTTATGAAGAAGAAGTTCTTTGTTCTCCCTCTCAAGCTTTGCAATAGTCTCTTCTAATGTCTCAGTTTTCAGCTGAGCTGAAATTAAATCATGCTTAAGATTATATATTTCTTTGTCACGAATATCCAAATCTGACTCCAGAGATTCAACCTGTGTTTTGGCTTTGAAGTAGTCGTCAGCAATATTCAGCTCTAGTAATGTTGCTTTAAGGTCAGCTGAAATACGCTTGTATCCATCAATTGAATTAAACTCATCAAGCTTAGAATTGATGTAATTAGCTACGCGCTGAAGATACTCCTCCTCCTCGTAACCACTTAACGTATATACTTTTCCTCCTATAAGCACCTTTGCGCTTTTCTCGGAAACCATAACGCATCCTCCCGTCAGAAATTCAATATTTATTATAGCTATCTTTGTATGTAAAAACAAGAGAACTATACGATACAAATTGAATTTCTAACAAGAAAAATGTTTATTCATGCAAAATTATTGTGGCACCATCCATCAGTCCCACGTCCTCCAAAGTCTTCTCGCCTTTTATAGCTGATTTTGCCAAATCGCAGCTAAACGCAAAACTATCAGCATTATTAACATCAAGCCCCAGACCGATACCTTTGTTCAAGGCATAAATCAGTTCATCACATGTAAGAGACTTTGGAACTTCAATATCCTGCCTGCTGTCACCCCAGCAAAATTCAATTATCATCTTATCCTTCATATGCCTCTCCTATTCTACCGTCTTGACTCTCATAATCTTTCCATCACTGATAAAGAATGCATCACCCTTGGCATTAGCCTTTTTAACCTGACGCTTGATATTAATATTGATATCAACGAACTTAATATCAGCCATATCCTCAAAGCAAAGCACATTCATGCAATTTCGAATTACAATTAAGACTGGATTTGACATTGCAGTCAAAGTAACATTTTCAATGTTTGTAAAGATGATTGAAACCCTGCAGTTTGCATACTTGGTAATCAGACTCTTGAACTTTTCATATACTTCGCCGCTTTCCTTTAGAACATCTGGAATCTTTGAACTGGCGAGCACGATAACCTGAAGAGGCTCTCCGGAAATAGATTCTCCTGTCATCTTTTTATTAAATCGTCCCTTTGCGATATTATATGCATCCTCAATAACATCGATAATCTCCATCTGATCCTCAGTGTAGTGCTTCAGTGCTGGATTATCCTGACAGTATGAAAGACTGCCCTTCTCGTCATCAATAACTGTCAGCTCCACAGGGAAATCTCCCACACTGTCTCCGAATTTATCCATGGTGTAACGAATAAAATCACTGCGTCCCAAATCATCCCTACCAAGGATGGCAAGTAGCGGCTTCTTAAGCAAATCATTGTACTCAGGATTTGCCTTGGCATAGCCCAAGCCTACTAACATCTTGTAATCCGTCATCTTGGCACTGCCGAATCGGGTAATGAGATATTCGTCATTCAAAACATTCGGAACATAGTCCACCTGTTCAACAGTGGTTGTAGCGTATTTACTGTTGACGCTCTCAATATATTCCTTAATCTTTGAAATTCGCTCAACCTCCTTGCCCATAGAGAATGCAAGATAGGTCTGGAATTCCATAACCTCATTATCGATTGTGATAAGACCGCGACCTGGCATTTCATCTGGCTGAGTTCTGCACTTGTCGATAAGCATCGAATACTGTGAACGGTCGTTACAGTTCATTGCAATCTTCGTAGAGAAGTTTGTAATGAGCCTGTAGCCAATTCCACTCATCTGCTGATTCGTAATTACGATAGAGATACCAAGTGCCACACCATCTCTACAAATCTTTATGAACTGACTCTCGTAATTTGCATAAACATCCTTAAAGGCTGTGTAGTTTTCAAGGAAGATTACAATCTGCGGAATATCAGTGTTTCCAGCATCCCTGTATGCTCCAAATGAACTAAGACCTGCGTTGGCAAGAATCTCTCTTCGCTCATCAATCTTCTTTTGTATCATATCAAGGAAATGCTTCAGCTTATCCTCATCTGCCAGACTGATAACTGCGCCCACATGCTTTAACTGTTCGAAAGCCTTCATCACCATTGAAGCAAAATCAAGGATATAGATATTTACTTCATCCGGTGTGTACTTCTGGGTAAGACCATAAATCATGTTTTGAACCAGATAAGTCTTTCCCGAAAGTGATGAGCCAAGGATAAACACATGGTTCTGGGTAAAGTTTACCTGAAGCTCTCTTTGGGCCTGACGGGATGGATCATCGTAAATACCTACAGGCACAACAATATCCGTACCATCCTTGGCAAGCTTCTCAGGATATGGGATAACATCCCCAAGTGGAGGAAGACATATCTCCTGAAGCTTATTAATTCCAGCCTTCTTACAATACTTATCTATATACTCAACAATAGCATCAAGCTCTGTAACTGTATTGTCATTCTTCTGTGGCTTCTGGGCAAACAGCACTTTTCTGCGTCCAGCCAAATCCATTGAAGAAATCTCAAACTTCTTAACAGCCCTTACGTTGGCATCTGAAATGTACGCGCCACTATATGCCGACTGGAACAGCTCGAAAATCTCATTATTGCCCACCTGCAAATATGCTCGACCTGGCTCTCTGATTTCCGCTGCAAGCGGCGATTTCAGTACCTCGTTACTGTCTGATTTATCCTGTACCTTCAAACACAGCTTGAACTTTGAATTACTCCAAATCTGGTCGTTTACAACGCCAGCAGGCTTCTGTGTGGCAAGAATCAAATGAACACCAAGGCTTCGACCAATACGTGCGGCACTAATAAGCTCCTTCATGAACTCAGGCTGCTCACTTTTCAGCTCCGCAAACTCATCAACGATAACAATGAGATGTGGAAGCGGTGTAGGTGTGGTGCCGTTCTTATAGAGCTTGATATAATCATCAATCTTATTTACATCATACTTGGCGAAAAGCTCCTGACGCTTAATCAGCTCAGCCTTAATAGACATCAGTGAGCGATTTATCTGCTTGCCATCGATGTTTGTAATGGCTCCATTCAAATGTGGCAGATTCTTAAACTGGTTTGCCATACCACCACCCTTGAAATCGATGATGATAAATCCCACCTCGTATGGATGGAACAATGTGGCGAGTGACAGGATGTAGCTCTGGAGAATTTCTGATTTACCAGAACCTGTAGTACCTGCAACAAGACCATGTGGTCCATGGAACTTCTCATGTATATCAAGGGAAACCACATCTCCACCACTCTTTAGACCAAGAGGTGCAGCCATTGTCTCGTAGATTCTTGAATTTCTCCATCTTTCTTCCAATGAAAGCTCCGAAATATTTCTTATTCCAAGAAGCTCGAAAAGTGTGATGCTCTTCACCAAATCATTTTCCAGTGATGGCTCTTTAATAAATACAGGAGCCAGCTTTCTGGCACACTGCTCTGCCACTTCCTTGCTGACATGAGGATAGGTAAATTCCTGAACCTCTGTGGCATCCTTCAAATCCTTTACCCAGCCTATGTTGTCACTATCGCTGAGGGTTACTCCGATTTCGCATGCCTTATGCAACAGTGACTCAGTTTCCTCGAAGAAGATAAAGGTGAATCCGTATTTTCTTGCAGTATCAAAGTACTTGCTTACAGGATGCTCCGACAAACGCTCTGAACGGAAGGCAAATACGATATAATCTGGAAGCTCTTTTACAGCTTCTGGCTTCATGCCTTCACGCTTTGAAATCTCTGCATAAATATTTCCCAGCACAAGCTTGCTGGTCTCATCATCATACATGATATTTCTGGCGCCAGTCTCCTCATCATAAGTATTCTTCAGCCAGCGAACCCACTGCATGTATGGCGCATAGACCTCATCAAGAAGGAATACCATCTTCACATCTGTAAAAGATTCCTGACCTGCAATTGTAAGCACCAGGTTCTTCATGATGTGATAAAGCTTTGTTCTGTTTCCAACAAAGCCTACAGCGTTTACCTTGCCAAGAGGAAGTACCACTGGCATCTGTGGAATATATTCATACTGGTTATGGATGCGCTCCGGCACATTAATCAAATCATCATAAACATGAACATACTCCTGCTTGTGATATTCCACCTGAAGAAGGGATTTTACATTTCCAGTGCCCAGACGAACATCAAGATAATCCTCATGTTCCTTGCGCTTTTCAAAAAGATCTGGAGAAAACTTAAGAATCCTGTCAACTGTAGTTTCAAGTGATGGATTCCTTCGGGTAATAATATCTTTTTCTTCTTTTCTAAGCTTATTTATCTCCTCAACCTTTGTGTTGATATATTCGCCGTATTTTTCTTCGCGCTCTGCTACCTTTTTCTTGTAATCCTTGCCATTATCGATATAGGTCCAAACAGACATAGCCGCACCAATCATCATAGATGCAGCAAAGTACAACACGTACATAATGCCGCCACTCATCATGCGGCTTCGCACAAACACCATAAGAATAAGCATCAAAAAAACAGGTGTTAGCGTCATCAACAGATTCTTCTTTGGCTCCTGAGGTGGATTCTCAGGATTAAGAACCTCTATCTTATCATCCGGCAGCTCATAAAGCTCTCTGGCCTTCAAGAAGAATTCTGGGTATTCCAACTCTTTCCACTGTTTCTTATTTTTATTATTTGAATTAAAATCCTGTGTAATCATATTTTCCATCCTTTGTTATAAGGCTGTCCACAATCCGTGGAACAATTATAAATCAAAGATATGAAAAAACTGCAAAGACTGTATCTTAAGTAGTGATTTTAAATAATACTCCTTTACTTTACTGGTATTCCATTCAATATTTCCAATATTTATAATCCCTACCATCTATAATAAATCAACCATAACTATAACATCAAAAAAAGAACCAGGTAAAGTGAAACCTGGCTCTTTTTGAAACATTCTACAATTATCGTGTTTTACGTTAAAACGTGTGTATTATTTGTAAAGTTGCACAATTACAATCTGATACGTATTCTACATGTTCTCAGGTATTGGTAAATTGAAATGCTCATATGCAACCTTTGTGGCCACTCGCCCCTTTGGAGTACGAATAATAAGACCATGCTGCAAAAGATATGGCTCATAAACATCCTCGATAGTACCAGAATCTTCTCCAACAGTGGCCGCAAGATTATCAAGACCAACGGGGCCGCCTCCAAACCGCTCAATAATAGCAAGTAATATATTTCTATCGTTATTATCAAGACCTAATGTATCTACCTCTAGAGAATCAAGTGTGGCTGAAGCTACTTCCTTAGTAATTTCGCCATCATAACGAACCTCAGCGTAATCTCTAACACGCTTTAAATATCTATTGGCAAGACGAGGGGTTCCTCTGGAACGAAGGGCTATCTGATATGCCCCCTCATAATCTATTGGAGCATTAAGCTTTGCCGCAGAAGCTGTGACAATAGTAGAAAGCTCCTCTGGAGTGTAATAATCCATATGACCAATGATTCCGAAACGATCTCTAAGTGGTGCAGAAAGAAGACCTGGTCTTGTGGTAGCACCAATAAGAGTGAATCTTGGAAGCTTGGTATGAATTGAACGGGCTGTTGTGTCTTTGCCCATAACGATATCTACAGCAAAATCCTCCATAGCCGAATAAAGAGTCTCCTCTACTGGCTTTGAAAGGCGATGGATTTCATCAATAAATAAGATATCTCCATCCTTAAGAGTCATGAGTACAGCAACAATTTCACCTGGGATAGTAATAGCTGGACCAGAGGTGACCTTTATATTAGAACCCATCTCTCCTGCAACAATACCTGCAAGAGTAGTCTTTCCAAGTCCTGGAGGACCATATAAAAGCACGTGATCCAAGGCATCCCCACGGTTCTTTGCTGCCTCAATATAGATTTTCATATTTTCCTTAACCTTAGTCTGACCAATGTAGCCATCAAAAGACTTAGGTCTAAGGGCATTATCATTAACAAGATCTTCGTGACTTGCTATTGTTGATGTGATTTGTTTATTTGATAACATTGTAAAACTCCCTGAATTTTATGACTTCCTGCTGAACCAAAAATGAAATTGTCAGCAATAATCTATAAGAATGACATCTGTTTAAGTGTGTCACTCAAAAGCTGCTCTGTAGTGGTAGATTCGGTGATTGTCATTTTATCAAGAGCACGAGCAGCATTACTTGCGGAATAACCAAGAGATACCAACGCTTCAAGTACTTCTTCCTTAACAGTAATCGCAGGAGCAGCTTTTTTCTTACCTGATAAATCTGAAGTAATCTTAGCTTCAAACGCGCCAATTATATCAACCTTATCCTTAAGATCGATAATTGCACGCTCTGCAGTCTTTTTACCAATTCCAGGACATGCCGCAAAAGCCTTTGCATCCTCCCCTGCTACAGCAAACTGAATATCACTAACTGTCATGTTGCTAAGGATAGCAAGAGCTCCCTTAGGACCAATTCCACTAACTGAAAGAAGAAGCTCAAACATCTTAAGCTCCTCCTTATCATAAAATCCATATAAAGTAAGAGAATCTTCCTTTGGAATGAGTTTTGTATTAAGCTTTATTTCTGAGCCAATATTAGGCAGCTGCCTAATTGTACTCATAGAAGAGCTAATAGCATAGCCCACTCCATTGTTCTCTATTATTACAATATTCTCATCAATATCTGAAAGTGT
>JAEEGL011831633.1_pt1 | contig 11831 bp, 9 predicted proteins | sample 9134231 | NCBI WGS metagenome assembly JAEEGL01 (sample SAMN16246548, study PRJNA631951) | gut metagenome | biome: gut microbiome; feature: rumen; material: fiber-attached | host: Bos | place: Iran: Karaj | collected 2018-10 | reverse complement strand
GATGAGGCACAGCTGGCGGAGAAGTTCGCCGAGCTTTATAACGGTGCCGTAATAAATACAGGTGAGAAGCGTCTCGTGCTCCACCAGCTTACCCGCGGACAACTCGGAAATGATGTTATTGCCGACGGTGTGAACAAGAGAGAGTTCTATACCGGCCAGCAGAAGAAGATAGCGGAGTTCGCAGCGAAGGTACATGACGGCGAGATCGCAAACGGAAAGGGTGAGAAGTTCACGACTGTCGTGCAGATAGGTATAGGCGGCTCCGATCTGGGTCCGCGTGCTATTTATCTCGCTCTTGAGAACTGGGCAAAAAAGACCGGCAATTTCAAGCTTGAAGCCAGGTTCATAAGTAATGTGGATCCCGATGATGCCGCGGCCGTATTAAACGGTATCGATGTTGCGCATTCACTTTTCGTTCTTGTGTCAAAATCGGGAACGACGCTTGAGACACTTACCAATGAGAGCTTTGTAAAGGATGCTCTCAGGAAGGCGGGACTTGATGCGTCAAAGCATATGATAGCGGTAACAAGCGAAACATCCCCGCTTGCAAAGAGCAGTGATTATCTTGCGGCATTCTTTATGGATGATTATATAGGCGGAAGATTCTCGTCATGTTCGGCAGTCGGAGGAGCGATACTTTCGCTTGCGTTCGGTGCCGATGTGTTTGCTAGGTTCCTTGACGGTGCAGGTGAGGAGGATAAGCTTGCCGCAGGTAAGGATATCCGTAAGAATCCCGCAATGCTCGATGCTCTGATCGGTGTTTATGAGAGAAATGTACTGGGTTACGACTGCACTGCAGTCCTTCCTTATTCCCAGGCTCTTTCAAGGTTCCCCGCACATCTTCAGCAGGCGGACATGGAATCAAACGGAAAGTCAGTGAACCGCTTCGGCGAACCGGTTGATTATAAGACAGGTCCCGTTATCTTCGGTGAACCGGGTACCAACGGACAGCATTCGTTCTACCAGCTGCTCCATCAGGGAACGGATATAATACCGCTCCAGTTCATCGGATTTAAGAACAGCCAGATAGGGACAGATGTTGATATACAGGGCAGCACCAGCCAGCAGAAGCTGTGTGCCAACGTAGCGGCGCAGATAGTCGCTTTTGCCTGTGGTAAGGATGATGATAACAATAACAGGAAATTCGAAGGTAACCGTCCTTCAAGTATCATAATCGGCAAGCAGCTGACACCGGAAGCAATGGGGGCTCTGTTATCGCATTTTGAGAAGAAGATAATGTTCCAGGGCTTCTTAGGGAACGTAAACAGCGTCGATCAGGAAGGTGTGCAGCTCGGTAAGGTTCTTGCCAAGAAGGTTCTTGCGCATGAAACTGACGGGGCACTCAAGGTATACAGCGATCTGTTGGATATTTAAGATATGAAGATGTTATTACCCCCCAATTGGGATGTGGCAGGTCCGGGTAACGATGAGTTATGCGCCAAATTTGATAAGCTGATCTACAGGGCGGGCGGCAGTTATCTGCCGTACCGCCTGTTTAGCCCTGTGAAAAATACAGGCTCTGTTCCGCTGGTGATCTATCTTCACGGAGCGGATGCGGCCGGCGATGACAACGAATTACAGTTGTCGATGCACGATATCGGGACACTGCTTGCAAGGGACATTTTTCAGAAAAGACATCCCTGCTATTTAGCAGCACCGCAGTATGGAGAAATGCAGCACTGGTCAATGCCCGAGATCAGGGATGGACTCTGGGGGCTTATCGGGAACATGCTTAAAGAGCATGATGATATAGACAGGGACCGCATCTATATTTACGGATACAGCGCGGGAGCAGTCGGAGCATTAAGGACGATCAAGGAGCATCCCGGTATTTTTGCCGCTTCGATATGTATCTGCGGAGCCACGGGATCATGGGAAATGGACAGACTATTAAAAATACCCGTATGGCTTGTGCATGCAAAGGATGATAATATCGTAAAGGCTACATACAGGACAAGTGAGCGAACCGAACCGGCAAATCTGGGATCCCATGATATCTATGAATGGTATCTTAAGGCAAAGGATGAGGCAGAGGAACCTGTTTCGGAAATGAGATATACGGAATATCCGGAGGGCTTTATGGAGAAGGAGTACGGTGTTAATCCACATTGTTCATGGGTGGCTGTCTCGGATCTTAAAAACATGGATATGTGGGAGTGGATGTTCTCAAAAAAACTGAGCAGGGCATAATGAGATACGGAGGTAATCATGAAGAGAAGAAAACTGTTTGCGCTTGTTTTATCAGTCACGTTATCATCAGTTATCCTTTCCGGCTGCGGCAGGGATAAGAAGCCGGATCTTAAGATCGATGATAATACAAAACAGGAAACCGTTACGGATGATGATAAGGAGACTGAAGGAAATAAGGGAACAGAAAAAACCGGCTCTGAAGCCTCCGCAGGATCCGATGAAAAGGACAGGGAAAAGGATATAAAGAAGAAAAACGCCTCCGCAAGACGGGCCTATGAAGCCTTTTTTGCGGATGAAGTGCTGGCAGTCTCCGATATAGACGAAAGGGGTTTTTTACGGGAGGGTAACAGGTACAGTTTTTCGGACATAATAGAGACATACATAAAGAACGAAGGTCAGTATCTGGATCCTGCCGATCAACAGATAAAGCTTAAGGATGCGACATATTCTTATATTGACTGCGGGGCCGACGGCAGCGTTGAGCTTGTTACGGATCTTGTATTTTCACTGTACGGTGAAGAGAATGTCGTATGCTTTTTAAAGTATGATGACGGTGAAGTTCATCTTATTGGAAAAGACGACTGGGGATACAGATCGTTCATGACCGTCAACGAATACGGTTATGTGAACAACGGCGGAAGCGGCGGCGCCAACCGGTATTTTAACGAGTATTATTATTTTGATGCCGATGGGAAACGGGTATTTCTGTACTCGGAAGAGACGCTCATGGGCATGGATTCGCCGAGAGTTTCCAAATATGACATGAAAAACGGCTTTGACAGGGATGATTATCCGGACGACAGTTTCGATGTCGGGGGTTATACGGTCAGCACGGTAAGCTTTAAGGAATATGAGTATGATGAAGACATGACCGACGATGATCTGTATGAGAAGTACTATAAGGACTATCTGTACTGCTTTGAGGATGAGCAGGAAAGGTCCGTTAAACCGGACAGTTATATGACGGAACTGTACAAGAGAGAAGGTGTCAGGTGGTACAGCCGGGATGAACTTGACAGTATCATAAATGAGCATCAGGATGAACTTGGCGCAGACAGTAAGATCAGGCAGGGTAATGAGGTAAAATGGGAGAGCATCGCCGATCTCGGGGTTATGAAGTATCCTGTTGACAGGGAAGATGATGAGCAAGCTGAAGAGGTATCGGCTCCTAAGAAATATGTCATAATGGATGATCATGAGAAGCCTTATCTTAATCCGGATAATCCGTACACAGACCATGAATACAAACCTGTAACGCTTAAGCAGATAAGCTGCAGGGAGAATGATATAACAGATACAGCCGAATGGTTCTCCCGTGCGGGTACATCGGAATCGGGAACTTTCTTTTCCGATGACAGTTATTACTACAAGCTTACCGGGGATGCCGGATACGGCACGATGACCCATATTGAGATTTACACTAAGGACATGAGTAAGCAGCTTTATGACTTTGACTTCAGCGATTTCCTTTATGAGAAGGGATATGAAGGCAAAGATTATATAGACAGGGGTATCCGAAACTGTTTTATTACCGACGATCTGCTCTATCTTAATATCTCACACAGGACTTATGCGCAGGACTGTCCGGTCAACGCTTTTATGATGTGCGTGAATATAAATACCGGAGAGGTCATGTGGATCTCCGAGCCGCTTGTATCCAATTCGAATAATTTTGTCCGTTATGGCGACAGCATGATAACGGGATACGGATTTACTGCCGAGGACGATCATATATATATCCTCAACAGATATACGGGACGTATAACTGACGGGATAAAGGTAAAAAAGAGCCCGGATCATTTTGCTTTTGTCAACCATGATCTCTGGGTACGCACATACAGCTATGATTATGAATTCAGTATTGCCGAAAAATAGATGAAGTACACCGGTTTGATCGACAGGCTTATAAAAGACAGGGACCTGACGGATAAGGAGTTTACCGGCGTTCTGCTGTGCGATGATCTTCAGTTTAATGAATATCTGTTTGAACAGGCGAGGACGGTAAGGGAAGGGATCTACGGCAGGGATGTGTTTATCCGGGGGCTTATAGAGTTCACTGATCACTGCCGGAATAATTGTTATTACTGCGGCATAAGGCGTGATAATACAAATGCGCAGAGGTACCGGCTCAGTGAAGAAGAGATCGTAGCCTGCTCGGATATGGGGTATGACCTGGGATTTCGGACATTTGTTCTTCAGGGCGGAGAAGATCCGTATTTTACGGATGAAAGGATAGTTTCCATCGTAAAGAAAATAAAGGAACATCACCCGGACACAGCGGTGACATTATCGATCGGAGAAAGGGAGAGGGAAAGCTTCCAAAGATTTTTTGATGCCGGCGCCGACAGATATCTGCTTCGTCATGAGACCGCCGATAAGAGTCATTATGAGATGCTGCATCCTTCAGACATGTCATATGAACATCGTATGAAATGCTTAAGGGATCTGCATGAGATCGGCTTCCAGACGGGCTGCGGCATGATGGTCGGTTCCCCCGGCCAGACCATTGATAACCTGATCTGCGACCTTCGGTTCATACAGACGTTTAAACCCGAAATGGTTGGTATAGGTCCGTTCATACCGCACCATGATACAAGATACGCAGATCACGAACCGGGAAGCGTCGGGATGACACTGAGACTGTTGTCCGTCATACGTCTTATGCTGCCTGAAGTTCTGCTGCCTGCGACGACCGCGCTGGGGACCCTGGATCCGGACGGACGGGAAAAGGGACTGATGGCAGGGGCAAATGTTGTAATGCCCAATCTGTCACCGGTCAGTGTAAGGAAAAAATATCAGCTCTACGACAACAAGATATGTACGGGCGATGAGGCGGCCGAATGCATCCGCTGTATGTCGGGGCGTATAGAAAGAACGGGATACAGGATAAAAACCGACAGAGGAGATCATGTAAGGTACAGGGAGGGCTGCGAAAATGACAGGAAATGATGCGTTACGTGAAAAGCAGAAGAAACTCAGGGAATATCTGTCCGAACTCGGCAGTGTGGCCGTGGCATTTTCTTCGGGTGTCGATTCGACGTTTCTGTTAAAAACGGCACATGAGGTACTTGGCGACAGTGCGATCGCCATAACGGCCAGATCCTGCTCGTTTCCGGGACGGGAGCTTAGGGAAGCCGAAGAGTTCTGTAAGAGTGAAGGGATACGGCACATAATAATAGAATCGGAAGAACTGGCTATCGAGGGCTTCAGGCAGAATCCGAAGAACCGCTGCTATCTGTGCAAAAAGGAACTGTTCACCAAAATGAAGGAAGCTGCTTCAAAAAACGGTTTAAAGTATGTGGCAGAGGGATCGAATCTTGACGATGACGGGGATTACAGGCCGGGACTGCAGGCGGTTGCAGAACTATCGATAAAGAGTCCGCTCAGGCATGCGGGACTTACGAAAGACGATATCCGCACCCTTTCAAAAGAGATGGGTCTGGATACATGGAACAAGCCGTCCTTTGCCTGCCTTGCTTCGCGCTTTGTATACGGGGAGACGATAACCGAAGAAAAACTGGGTATGGTTGATAAGGCGGAGCAGTTACTTCTGGATCTCGGGTTTCATCAGGTACGTGTACGCATACATGGCGATATGGCGCGTATAGAGGTTCTTCCGGAAGAATTCGGAAAACTTACGGAGAATAAAATAAGAAATGAAGTTGGCATGAAGTTTAAAAGTCTCGGCTTTTGTTACGTCACCATGGATCTTGAGGGATACAGGACCGGGAGCATGAACGAGTCGTTTTTCAATAAAACGGGATGAAACGGTAAGCATTTATGTAGTTTTTTAATATGATCAAAGAAAATAGTAAAGGAGTTGGCTATGAGTAATTTTTTGTATTTTTGTCCGAACTGTAACAAGCTGTATAAAGCGGGAGCTTCCGGAAAGAAACTCAAGTGTTCCCAGTGCTCCGAGTTGGCGATAGATCTGGGTATATCCGATGATGAATACAGAGAAATGAACAAAACACAAAAACAGGAACTTAAGGAAAGGATCGCAGAAAGGCTTGCCGGAAATGATGAAAATGAGCAGGCATATGATAATACCGGCGAACAGGATAAAAGGCAGGAAGAATCCGTGACGGCAGCCGGAAACGTTACATCACAGGCTGCCGATAATGAGATACCCGGGAATAAAATACCCGGGAATGAAATGCCCGTGAAAGAAACGTCTGAGAATGAAATACCCAAAAGGAAACCAAAGAGGGAGTATATGGTAAGCGGTGACCCGTTTTGGGGCAGGAAGTTAAAATTGTTTTCATTGATCGGACTTGTTCTGTCATTGGTAGGCGGAGTGGTTATCGGTCTGATCTTCAGAGAGGAATACGATGATCTTACCGGTCTGGCATACGGGCTTGGATTTACTTTGCTCTGTGTATTTGTAAATCTTGCTGTTATGGGTGCAGGTGAGATCTGTATTTTGCTGGCAGGAGTTAATGAAAGACTGGAAGATCAATAAGGAAGTAAACAGTTGGAGAAAGGGGAAAAGATGTCTGAGAAAGCATTACCGATCATAACGATCAACAGGGAGTACGGTGCAGGCGGAAGGACTCTTGCGGCTGTTCTGTCGGAAAAACTGGGAATACCTTATTATGATAAGGATTTTGTTTTAAAGACCGTGGAGGAGAGCGGTTTTGACAGGGAGGATGTAGTGCGTGAAGGAGAGGAGATAAGCAAGCCATCACAGTTTCTGAACGGATTTTTGAACAGTGCCGTCTCCTACAGCAGTTCGCATGATGAGATATTTAAAGCGGAAAAGAAGGTTATACTCGAATTGGCGGAGAACCCCTGTATTATCGTCGGACGCTGTGCGAATCATATCCTGAAGGAAGCAGGGATCGATGCGGTGAGCATCTTTCTTCATGCACCGTTTGAAAAAAGGCTTAAGCGTACGCTGGAGCTTGCGGAGTACGGGAATATGGAACCGGAAAAGTACATGGAAGAGCGCGACAGTAAACGCCGGAATTACTTCAGTTATTATACGGGATATGATATCACCGACTCACTGATCTATACATTCTGTTTTGATGTCGGAAAGATAAGTATATCCCGCTGCGCGCAGATAGTAATCGATATGATTGATGAAGCAGATCTATAGGAGGAGTATAGAATGAAGAAAAGATTTAGGCGTCTGTTCTGTTGCTCCATACTTATAATGTCCATGCTTGTCTTCACCGGATGCGGCGGCCAGAGGATGATGATGGGAACGGGTGGAACATCGGGAACATATTATGCATTCGGCGGAGTGCTTGCCCAGTATATGACGGATAATACGGATTACAGGGTTACTGCGGTTTCTACCGCTGCATCAAAAGCAAATATACAGAGTATAGGTGACGGAGATTACCAGATAGGATTTACCCAGTCTGATGTAATGAACTATGCCTGGGACGGCAGCAGATCCTTCGAAACGGACGGTCCGTGCCGTGATTTCCGTGTACTCGGAGCATTGTATGCCGAGACCGTGCAGCTGATCACCATGAAAGAAGATATAAAGAGCGTCAGCGATCTTAAGGGAAAGAGCGTTTCCATCGGCGCACCGGGCTCGGGAGTATATTTTAATGCAATGGATGTGCTGGAAGGAGCGGGGCTTACCGTGGATGATATCAAACCGCAGTATCAGAGTTTTGATGACAGTAAGGAGGCACTTAAGGACGGACAGATAGATGCAGCCTTTATAGTTGCCGGAGCACCTACGTCAGCAATTACTGAGCTTGCAACGACGAACGGAGTATTCCTGATCCCGATAGAAGGGGAACTCAGGGACAATATCATGAAATCATGTCCGTATTATGCTCCGCTTGAGATCCCCGCAAATACTTATCCGAAACAGAACAGCCCCATTGAAACGATCACCATAAAGGCTACCCTTATAGTTGATACAGATATAGATGAGGATACCGTGTATGCCCTCACGGCCGCGATCTTTGATCACGTAGAAGAGATCGCCAAAGAGAATGCCAAGGGTGAGGAACTGTCGATAGAAAATGCCACATCAGGGATAACGATACCGTTCCATGCCGGTGCCGCACGTTATTACAAGGAGCACGGTGTTACGGTAAATACGCAGTAGGAGGAACCATTATGCGAAGCATAATTCGGGATGGTTCCAGACATTCGTCATGAGGAGGGTTTATGAGCAATCAGGCAAGTGATATAAAACATGAAGTGAACAGTGATGACCTTGATGCGGTCATGAAAAAATATGACAGAGAATCAAATGTCCGTGTATGGACTGGAAAGCCCGCACTTATCGTAAAAGCATTATTGATAGGCTTCTCGCTTTTCTGTGTCTGGGTAACTCTGTTTTCAACATTTCTGGAGGAAATAAGGCTTACATCTTTTATGGGACTGGTCGTACTTTTGGGTTTTCTCCAGTATCCCGCGAATAAGAACAATAACAGAGCCAATCATATCCCGTGGTATGATGTGATCGGTATGATCTTCGGTGCCGGTGCTTTTATCTATTATACCTTCAGCGCGGAACAGATCATCCAGCAGGGAACAAGATTTCAGCCTTATCAGATAGTGATAGCCATTATCGGCATACTGGCTCTCTTAGAGGTAACAAGGCGAAGTGTCGGCTGGCCGATCCTGATAGTAGCCCTGTTTTTCATAATATATGCGCTGGTATACGGACTGACGAATCCTTCCTTTGTCGGAAGAGCCAGATATCTGGTCAGGAATCTCTTCTATGCTAAGACGGGCATACTGTCAACGCCGATCAACGTGTGTTCCAAATACATAGTCGTCTTCATCATATTCGGTGCATTCCTGGAGCGTACCGGAATCTCAAAGCTGTTCATCAATATTGCGAACTGTATCGCAGGTCGTTTTGCGGGAGGTCCTGCCAAGGTGGCGGTCATCTCTTCGGCTCTTTGCGGAATGGTAAGCGGATCTTCGGTCGGAAATACCGTTACTACGGGTTCCGTTACTATCCCGATGATGAAGGAGACCGGTTACAGATCCGAGTTTGCGGGAGCAGTGGAGGCTGCGGCTTCCACAGGCGGTCAGATCATGCCACCCATAATGGGAGCTGCAGCATTTCTTATGGCTGATATCATAGGCGTTCCCTATTCGGATATACTTATGAGGGCTATCTTCCCTGCAGTGCTTTATTTCACCGGAATTTTCATAGCGGTCCATCTTGAGGCAAAAAAGCACGGCCTTACCGGAATACCAAAGGAAAAGCTGCCAAAATTTTCCGCACTGTTAAAGAAGATCTATCTGCTGCTTCCTTTGGTGCTTCTTGTGATCTGGGTTTCAAAAAACATGATGACAATGCAGAGAGCAGCCGCTTTTTCCGTAGTTGCGACTATCGTTGTCGGAATAGCTGACGGTATCATAAGCGGAAGTTATCGCGATGCATACCGTGCTCTTAAGAGTAAGAAGAGCGATAAAGCATTGGCCGGAGTGATATGCGGCAATGATGAGGAAACGGAAAAATGCTTTACTCTTAAGAAGTTTGCCGATTCTCTTGAAGCGGGAGGAAAGGGAACGATTACCGTTGGCGCTGCCTGCGGTGTTGCCGGTATCATTTCGGGCACGATCACGATGACGGGCCTTGCCAACGAGATGATCAATGCCATCGTCAGGGTAGCCGGGGATAAGCTTATCATCGCACTGTTCCTTACCATGCTCTGCTGCATTATACTTGGAATGGGCGTTCCCACGACAGCGACCTACTGTATCATGGCGGCCACGTGTGCACCGATACTTACACGTATGGGAGTTCCGATCCTTGCGGCGCATTTCTTCGTATTTTATTTCGGTATCGTTGCAGACATCACGCCTCCCGTGGCACTGGCAGCCTATGCGGGAAGTGCCATAGCAAAATCAAATCCCATGAGGACCGCATATAACGCAACAAAAATGGCCGTGGGTGCATTCCTGATACCTTACATTTTCTGTTTCAATCCGGAAATGCTGCTCATAGATACGAATGTACTCAGCGTGATCTCGATATATGTTACGGCCTTCTTCGGTATCGTCGGGGTTGCATCCGCACTGGAAGGATACTTTGTTACGGATATGGGCTTTATCGAGCGTATCCTCTTTACAGCGGGCGGACTTATGATGATCTTCCCGGGTATCGTTACGGATGCTTTTGGACTCGGTCTTATTGCGATAGCGATAGCCATGCAGTTTGCAAGAAAGAAAAAAACGGTAAGTGTGTAGGGACAGTTGGAATTGAAAGTACTGAAACATTTTAAAACGATAAGTGAGCACAGGAAGCTTGTAAGGCAGGGATGTTTTGCGGTAGGTCTGTATTTTCAGGGACTGACACATGACTTAAGCAAGTATTCGCCTTCGGAATTTATCGTGGGAGCAAAGTATTATCAGGGCTTCAGGAGTCCGAACAACGCGGAGCGTGAAGCGATCGGCTATTCAAGTGCCTGGCTGCATCACAAGGGCCGCAATAAGCATCATTACGAGTACTGGATGGATTATTCTTCAATAAACGGTAAGGGGATCACGCCTGCAAGGATGCCCGATAAGTATATCGTCGAGATGTTCATGGACCGTATAGCCGCATCAAAGACATATAATAAGGGAAAGTACACAGATGATATGCCGCTTCAGTATTACCGTAAGGGAAACCCGACCGAGTTCATTGAAGAGTATACGAGAAAGACACTGGAGCATCTTCTTGTAATGCTTGCGGAACAGGGCGAAGATGCATGCTTTGAATATATAAGGACACGGATACTTAACAAACGTATAGGGACAAAGATCGCACGGATGATCAGGGAGAAACAGAGATCTCATGCAGGATAGGAAAAGATCGGTATTTAAAGCTGCGGCAGTGGTTGCGGGAAACGGCATAGGCAGCGGTGTTATGGCGATACCGTATTATATTTCTCATGCGGGGATCGCAGGCGGAGTGACCGCATTTGCAGCCGCTTATCTGGTGAGTGTGCTCATGCACCTTATGATAGCGGAAATGGTGCTTCATACCGGAGATACCGCGGATATCCTTGCCGTGTTTAATAAGTATCTGTTTAAGGGCAGGAAAGGGAAGATATTGCGTCCTGCCTTTTTTGCTCTTCTTACGATAGTTCTTATCGCCAATCTCTCCGCATATATTTCCGGTGCCTCTGAGATCTTTACAGGACTGCTTCCGGTAAGTCCCGTCATAGTTAAGGTTGTATTTTTTATATTTGCGGCGTCCGTGGTATTGGCCGGACTCGGTGCGGTGTGTACCGGTGAGGCTGTGTCGGTATCATTTATGGTGGTTATCCTTGTGTTTATGGGCATTTTTTCATTGCTCCATATAAACAGCGGGGTGGAGATAAGGATATTGGGAAGCATTACCGGGTGGATGGCTGCGTACGGAATGATAATGTTCTCCTTCTCGGCTATCTTTGCCGTGCCGCAGGTGGTTGAATATCTCGGATGCGTTTCGTTTGGTGCGCCGGAAGGACCGGCGGATAAGGGAGAGGAAACAGCGGACGCGGGTAGGAAAGAGAAAACAGAGGATGCGGATAAGAAAGAGGAAATATCGGACACGGGTAAGACAGAGGCAAGGATAAGGAAGGCGATATGGCTGGGACTGCTCATAAACCTGGTGATATCTGTGACGGTTACAATATGTACCGTAATAACGTCCGTTGAGGTTACGGATATCGCGATAGTAG
>JAEEGL010856838.1_pt1 | contig 11831 bp, 12 predicted proteins | sample 9134231 | NCBI WGS metagenome assembly JAEEGL01 (sample SAMN16246548, study PRJNA631951) | gut metagenome | biome: gut microbiome; feature: rumen; material: fiber-attached | host: Bos | place: Iran: Karaj | collected 2018-10 | reverse complement strand
CTTTGAGGAAGGGGTCCTTTGGCGGCACCTCTTTCGGAGCCTTTCTCCTGCTGGAGGGAGAAAGGCGGAAAAAACCTTTATAATCGATTTTTGCTTATAATCGTTTAAGCGGAAAAAGTTAGAAAACTGGCTATTTCCGAGGGGAAGAAACCATCTCAAACGCCGGCCGGGCCGCCGGCAGCGGTAAAAGGGGCGTGGCACAGACTTTTATGTTTGCTTATTCAATCGTGCGTTGAAGCGAAGCATACGAAAATCCCCCTCGGGCTCCCCAACATCCTTGGCTCAGCGAAGCATACGAAAAAAGCGGGAAAGGTAACCTCTTATGGCATGCAAAGGGGCATAAAAAATGCTTGATCTTGAAGAATTCAGAAACAAGAAAATACATTTCATCGGAATATGCGGGCACAGCATGTGCGGACTTGCCGAGATACTGAAGAACTGGGGATACCGGAACATAACCGGCTCCGACAGGACTGACAGCGACGAGATAGGCAGACTGAACTCGCTCGGGATAAAAGCCTCGGTCGGACACGACGAGAACAACGTGAAGGACGCGGCTCTTGTGGTGTACACGGCCGCGATACCGGCCTCCAATCCCGAGAGAAGGTACGCCGAAACCCACTCAATACCCTGCATAGACCGCGCGGCTCTGCTCGGCATGATCTCCGCGCGCTGCCGCAGATGCATAGCGGTGTCAGGCAGCCACGGCAAGACGACCACGACGGGCATGACTGCCGAGATCTTCAGGCTTCTCGGCATGGAACCGACAATACACGTAGGCGGCGTCCTCCCCTCGATAGGGAGCGGCGTCTACACGGGCGGCAGGGAATATTTCATCACAGAGGCATGCGAGTACGTCGACAGCTTTCTGTCGCTCCGGCCGCATACCGCCGTAATACTCAATATAGACTCGGATCACCTCGACTATTTCAAGACCGAGGAGAACATATACCGCTCGTTTATGAAATTCGCCTCCTACGTCCCGGACGACGGACATGTCGTCGGGTGTTACGACGACGAAAAAACGCGCAGACTGATGTCCGAATGCGGACGGCCGACGGTATCGTACGGAATGAGCCCGGACGCCGACTATCACCCCGAAAACATAGCGTACGGCAGCGACGGATGCCCGTCCTACGACATGTACGGGGGAGACGGTTTTGTCGCGCACGTGGAGCTTTCGGTCATAGGAGAGGCCAACCTCCTCGATTCAATGGCGGCGATGATATCGGCAATGCTCGAGGGCGTTCCGGCGGCGGACGCCGCGCGCGCCCTGAAGAAATTCGGCGGCGCCTCGCAGAGATTCGACTACAAGGGCAGTTTCAACGGCGCGAGGATATATACGGACTACGCCCACCATCCCGGCGAGGTTCAGGCGCTGATAAGGGCCGCCGGACACATAGAGAAAAACCGCCTGTGGGTGGTGTACGAGCCGCTCCACTATTCCCGCACCAAGGCGCAGTTCGACAGATTCGTCGACTGCTTCGCCGGAGCGGACAAAGTGATATTCATAAAGATATTCGGCGACCGGGAGCCCTTCGACCCGACGATAAGCTCGGGCATGGTGGCGGACGCGATAGTAAAGAAACACGGCACCGACTGCCGCTACATCCCCGAAATGAAGGACTGCGGGGAGTATCTGAAAAAGCACCTCGAGCCGGGTGACATCGTGCTGATAATGTGCGGCGGCAACCGCGAGCCGCTTGAGAAACGGATACTTGAATAAATGAGCTACGTGTCAAAAAAGCTGTTCCTGAGAAAGGCTGCAGTCCTGCTGACACTGCTGTCCGTCATACCGCAGATAATATGCCTGGCCGTCAGATACGTGAACGGCTATTACTCGGGCTCCGGCGCGTTTCCGGAGAGCGTTTCGACCGTGCTTGACGAGGCGGTTTCGGCCGTCGGCACCCTGTCGACCTTCTGCGCCTACGCGGTGACGGTCTACTGCGCGGTGATACTGGGCGTCAAATGGGGGAGCGAATGGCTCATCGCGCTCATCGCGGCGTTTGTGACCTGCTACGCCATAATGTACTTTTCGGGGAGCTATCTCGCGTCGCTTGCGCTCATGGCGTTCCTTGTCGTCCTCGGGACGGTGTATTACGTCGGGAGAAACGCGGAGTTCAGGGGAATATCCGTGCTCACCGCCGTCCTTACCGCTCTCCCGTACCCTGCAGCGGTGCTGATCTATGCGGTCTCGGGCTCCGGCACGGCGGAGACGGTGCTGACGGGCGTCCTTTACGGGACTATGAACCTCGGACTTGACCTGCTGGTGCTTGTGCTTGCGGCGCAGGCGGGGAGATATTTCCATTTCAGGTACGCGCAGACCGGATGCGACCTCACCGTTGGCGGAAGATTTCTGCCGAAGGGATGCCCTGTCCTGAAGGCGGACCTTGCGGCCTGCCTCATCTATACCGGAGTGGCTCTTGCCATGGCGGTGACGGACACGGTCTCGTCGTTCTCGGATTACGGAGTGCCAGCAAGCGCCGCCGAATGGCTGACCGAGCTGTATCCGTACGCGAAACTCGTTCTTATGTTCGCGCTGGGTTACTCTGTGACCGTGTTCGTGTCCAACAGACTGGAGGACTATTATTTCGAGGCCGTGGACACAGACGAAAGGCTTAACGGAAAAAGAAGGAAAACATCATGACCTGGGAAGAGCTTGAGGAAAAGTGCGCCAAATGCACGCTCTGCGGCCTGAGCAAAACGCGGACCAACACCGTGTTCGGCTGCGGAAACAGAAAAACGGGCGTCATGTTCGTGGGCGAGGCGCCCGGCGAGAACGAGGATCTTGAGGGCGTGCCGTTCGTCGGAAGGGCGGGCAGACTGCTCGACGACTATTTCAGGGCTGTGGGGATAGACCGCGAAAAGGTGTATATCTGCAACATTCTCAAATGCCGTCCGCCGAAGAACCGCGACCCGCTCCCGGAGGAGGAGGACGCCTGCATGGACTATCTGCGCTGGCAGATCAGGCTTGTCAATCCGAGATATATAGTCTGCCTCGGACGAATCGCGGCGCAGAGGCTCATCGGGCCCGATTTCAGAATGACGGCCGACCACGGAAGATGGTTCGCGAGGGGGCCGTTCTACGTCTGCGGAGTCTACCACCCGTCATACCTGCTGCGCAATCCCGCCGGCAAAAAAGAGGAGATGCTCGTGGATTTCAAAATGATAAAGAAAGAAACCGGCATCTGATGGACATCAGCTATATGACGCTGCTCGGCAGCGAAATAAAGATGATAATCCCGGTCGCCCTCGGCTTCATTGCCGCGAAGACCGGAATACTGAACGAGAAATTTTCAAGGGAGCTTTCGCGCTTTCTGATTAACGTGCTGCTCCCGTTCCATATATTTTCGTCCGTGTGCAGCGTCGACAGAACGCAGAGCTCGCTGAAGGAGATAGGGACCGTCGCGCTCATTTCGCTTGCCGCCCACGCGCTGGCGGCGGCCGTGGCTTATCTTACCTCTTTCCGGATGAAGGGCAGGGACGTGAAAGGCATCGTGCGCGCGTGCACGATATTCCGCAACATGGGCTTCTTCGGCATACCGCTGCTGAGCGACGTGTTCGGGGCGAAGGGAGCGTTCTGGGCGGCGATAAACGTCGTCGTGTTCAACGTCCTGTTCTGGACCTTCGGCGTGTTCATATATTCGCGCGCGGGCGGCAGCACGAAATTCGAGGCGAAAAAGGTGCTGCTGAATCCGGGGATCATAACCTGCGTGATCGGACTTGCCGTTTTCTTCTCCGGATTACGCATATATCAGCCCGTCATGGACGCGGTGAACGTGACAGGCGACGCCTGCACTCCCATATCCATGATACTGGTCGGCGGGATACTGGCAAGGCTGTCGCTCAGGGAGCTGGTCTGCTCGCTTCCCGTGTACCACACGGCGGTGATATCGCTTGCCGTCACGCCGGTCGTAAGCATGCTGGTCTTCAGGGCCGCGGGGTTTGACGCCGAGTACGTGGCGTTCGGCACTCTTATAACCGCACTGCCAGCCGCATCCAACAACGCGGCCATCGCCGAGCGCGACGGGGTAAACCCCAAGCTTGTGGCCGAGATAGTGGGAGTTATGGTGGTGCTTACGCTTGTGACCGTACCGCTTGTTTCATTTCTTTTCTGACATTAAGGAGAAAAACCATGAAAAGACAGATAAAAAGACTTCAGAGCTGTTTTCCGCAGGACGCCGACTGCATTCTGGTCACGTCCGAAATAAACCAGAGATACCTGACGGGTTTCCCTTTCACGGACGGGTACGTGCTCGTTTCGAGGGAAAAGGCATGGCTGCTTACGGATTTCCGCTATACGGAGGCGGCAAAGAGACACGAGGACGAGTCGCTCTCGGTCCTCGAGTTCTCGTCAAGAAAGGAGCTCCTTGCGGCCATACTTGCCGAAAACGGCTTCAGGACGGTCGGATTCGAGGAGCTGTCCATGACGGTCGGAGGACTTGAAAGGCTGAAGGCGGACTATCCGGGGATAACCTTCGTCCCGACTCGCGGGATCATCGAAAACCAGCGCACGAAAAAAACGCCCGACGAGGTCGAAAACATTGTCGCGGCGCAGAGGATAGCCGAAAAATCGCTTGAGCGTCTGCTCGGGCTCATCACCCCGGACATGACCGAAAAGGAGGTCGCGCTGGAGCTCGAATACGGCATGAAAAAGCTCGGAGCGGAAGGCCCGGCTTTCGAGACCATCGCCGTTTCGGGCACCGCCTCGTCCATGCCTCACGGCGTGCCGAGGGACGTGAAGCTTGAAAAGGGCTTCCTTACGATGGATTTCGGCGCGCTCTTCAACGGCTACTGCTCCGACATGACGCGCACCGTGGTTATAGGCAAAGCGGACGCGGAGATGAAAAAGGTTTACGGCACCGTCCTTCAGGCGCAGCTTACCGCCGAAAAGGTCATAAGAGAGGGCGCGACCGGCAGGGAATGCGACAGCGCCGCGAGAGACCTGATAAACCGGGCAGGCTACGAGGGACGTTTCGGCCATTCGCTCGGACACGGTGTCGGCATGTTCATTCACGAGGAGCCCCGCCTGTCGCAGTCGTGGGACAAACCTCTTGAAAAGGGGCATATAATCACCAACGAGCCGGGAATCTACATCACCGGGAAATACGGCGTGCGCATAGAGGACATGATATACATAGGCGGGGACGGGCCTGTGAATCTTACCCGCGCTCCGAAGGAGCTTGTCGAGCTGTTCTGACGGCCGGAAACGGATGAAAGGCAGAATAATAGCGGTCGTAGGGCCCACCGGCAGCGGCAAAACCGGGCTGTCCGTCCGCATCGCGGAGGCGGTGAACGGCGAGATAATCTCCATGGACTCGATGCAGGTCTACAGGGGAATGGACATCGGCACCGCAAAGGCGACCGTGAGCGAAAGGCGGGGAATACCCCACCACATGATCGACATAAAAGACCCGCGGGAAAGCTTTTCCTGCGCGGAGTTCTGCGACACGGCGGGGAAAATCGCGGACGATATGATCTCGCGCGGGAAGGTTCCGGTGCTGTGCGGCGGGACGGGACTGTACCTCGACACGCTGCTGAAGCTTGAAGGCTTTTCGCCCGACGTGCCGCCCGGAATAAGGGCGGAGCTTGCGGCCGAGACCCCGGAGACCCTTTACGCCGAGCTGCTTGAAGCCGACCCCGAAAGCGCCGGAAAAATACACCCGAACAACGTGAAAAGGGTGATAAGGGCGCTGGAGATATACAGGGGCACGGGCGTCCCGAAGTCCGAGTGGGACCGCAGATCGGTGAGGAATGAGTCAAGGTACGACGCGCGAATAGTGCGCCTTGAGTACCGTGACAGGCGCGGGCTGTACCAGGCGATAGACCGCCGCGTGGACGCGATGATGGAGAAGGGACTTGCCGGAGAGTGCGCAAGGCTGGATCTTGACAGAAGCTCGCAGGCGGCCCAGGCCATCGGATACAAGGAGATATACATGTGGCTCGACGGGCTGATCAGCCGCGAAGAGGCCGTGGAACTGCTCAAGAAAAACACCCGCAATTACGCCAAAAGGCAGCTTACCTGGTTCAGACGCTATACGGACGCGCTGGTACTTTACCGCGACGAAGCCGACGAAAAGCAGCTGCTCGACGCGGCTCTGCGGTACTGCGGAAAAGACCTTCTTTCTTGAAAGAAAGAGGCGCGAACCCCCAAAACTCTTTTTTGTCCGCCCTCGTCACAAACCTCATATGAGGACGATAATAAACGACCTCGTTTGAAGTAAAAGCCGTGGCGTTAAAAATCGTTTCGGAGAACCCCGTCGGCAAAGAACTTTTTGACGGCTGTCGCTCCGACGCTCTTTCGTCTGAACAAACTTTAAAGTATATGCCACGCCTTTTTGCAAAACGGGATGTACGTGTTTCAAAGTTTGTTCTTCCTGAAAAAGTATGAGCGTAGCCGTTCAAAAGTTTCTTGGTTCTTCTTTTTAAAGAAGAACATATAAGAACATATAAATCTTATCAAAAAGGAGCGCACCCGTGGATCTTACATACCTGAAGGGCGTATTCAAGTACATAGTTTCGGCCGTAATATCCGTGGTCATAGTCTGGTACGTGCTGTACCATCTGACGGGCGGATACTCGCCTTCGGTGGAGACGTCGACGGCCATTCTCACGGCCGCGGAGGAGACGCTCACGTCGACGGCGGTCATAATGCGCAACGAGCAGATCATATATTCGACGACAAAGGGGAATATAAACTACCTCGTCGCCGACGAGGAGAGGGTGCCGATGGGGCAGGAAGTCGCGCAGGTGTTCTCCTCCCTCGATTCGGAGGAACTGTGCAACCGGATCATAAACCTGACCCGCCGCATCTCGCTTCTTGAAAGCAGCAACATGACCGAAAGCGAAAAGCGCTCGGATACCGAGATGGCCGACAAATACATCTGGAATTACCTGTATTCGTTTATCGACAGCAGCTCGGGCGGAAACATGACGGGCGCAAGCAGCCTTGCGGACAGCCTGCTTGTACAGCTGAACAAAAGAAAGATAATAACCGGCGGAACGCTCGGCTACGCGGAGGACATTAAGCTGCTGACGGAGGAGCGGGAAAGGCTTTATTCCCGTCTGTCCCAGTCGGAGAACACGGTTGTGGCAAACGCCGCGGGCTACTTCTATTCATACGTCGACGGCTACGAATCCGTGTATTCGAGCAACAACATCTCGCTTCTCACCTACGCGGGCTTCGGAAAGCTGGCAGGCGAGCGTCCCGACGATTACCTTGACACAGGGTTCGGCTATCCGGTGGGCAAGGTCGTCACCGACTACGTGTGGTACGCGGCCTGCGAGGTAAGCTACTCGGAGCTTCATTATTTCGAAACGGGCACGAAATACGACATACGCTTCCCGCAGAACAACGATACGACGGTGGAGATGACCCTGTACAGAATACTTTACGACGTCGACTCCGACACCGCGGTTCTGGTGTTCCAGACCGGCGTGCATCCCGGCAACTTCTCCTATTCGAGAAAGCAGACGGTCCAGATAGTTAGAAAGTCGTACACTGGCTACAGGGTTCCGACCTCGTCGGTCCATATAGTCAACGGCAGCCGCGGAGTGTACGTTCTTACCGGCACAAAGGTGCAGTTCATGAAAATAGAGCCTCTGTTCGAATACAACGGCTACTTCATCGTAAAAGAGCGGAGCCTGACCGACAGCGACAGATACGAATGGCTGAACAAGGGCGATCTTGTTATTGTAAAGGGGAAAAATCTCTATGACGGAAAAATTATCGACTGAATACCTTGAAGGGGTCGCCGTGTCTCTTGCCGAAATAAAATCTGCGGCGGACAGAGCCGGGGCGAAGGTGGTGGCGGCCACCAAGACCGTGCCCGCGGAGGTCATACGCTTCGCTTTTGAGCACGGGCTCGAATACATGGGCGAAAACCGCGTGCAGGAGCTGCTCGGCAAGATCGACAGCCTTCCGTTCGGCGGCGACAGGATACATTTCATCGGCAGACTGCAGACGAACAAGGTGAAGTACCTTGTCGGCAGGGTCGGCATGATACATTCGCTCGACAGCCTGCGCCTGGCGAAGGAAATATCCGCAAGATTCGTTTCCGGAGTCGACTGCCTCGTGGAGATAAACGCTGGACACGAGGGCGAAAAGGGCGGCGTGTACGCGGAGGACTGCGAGAGTTTCGTAGACAGCCTGGCCGGACTGCCGAACATAAATCTGCGCGGGCTCATGTCCATTGGTCCTTATATGGAGAATAAGGAAGACTACCGCCCGTACATGGAAAAGGTCGCGGAGCTCTTCGAGAGGATGAGATCCCGCGGATACTTCGGTTCCGAACCGCAGCTCAGCATGGGAATGTCCGACAACTACCGCCTTGCCCTTGAATACGGGGCGACGATAATCCGCCCGGGGACGGCCATATTCGGCAGGAGGAACGCGGTTTGAGGATCACTAAGGACCGTGCCGTCACGTATCTGATGTGCTATACGTTCGCGGCTCCGTACGGATACGCCCTGGCGAGGGGCTATTTCCCCGAAGGCTACAGACTGCTGCTCACGGCGGCGATCGCCGCATACGCCTTCGCAGTGCACTTCGGCGGCTTCTTTTCCATGCATCTGTACGCAAAACTGAGCGGATACCGCAAACCGGAGTACGACAGCGACAGGGGCCTTGCCGACTACATAGAAAAAAGGCGCGTCTGGCCCGCCCTTCTTGCCGGGCTTGCGTTCGGCGCGCTGTCTTTTCTGGTCGCCCACGGTCTGCATTCGTTTTACAACGAGGTCGTGAAGTTCAGGACCGAGGCCGATCCGGTGGGCGTGGTGTATGAGATAATTTTCGCCGTCTGGGGCTTTGCTGTCCCGCTGATCGAGGGGATTTTCTGGTTTGTGCCGGACGAGCTGTTTTTGCCGAACGAGCCGTCGGTGCTGTACTGGATACTGCCCGCGATAGTGTCGGTCGTCATACCGGTCGTGATCTTTTCGGCCAATTTCATCTTTCCGCTCGCGTGCCTTCTTGCCTTCTACGTCCTTCATTATTTCAGACGCGCGGCCGACAACAGGCGCCGGGCAGAGGAGGACGCCGAACGGAGAAAAGCCGAGGATTTCGAGAGAAACCGTCATAATTATTAATTGTTTACAAAAAATTCACTTTGTATAGAACAAAAATATCCATTCTGTACAAAATGAATTCATAAGTCTGTGCTACAATTAAAGCGGTAAAACTCGAGGAGATCCAAAATGAAAATCACCAACATTGTTATGAGGAAGTATTTCTTCAATGAAATGCCCCTCAGGGCCATCGCGTCGGTAGTGTTCGACGACTGCTTCGTCATACACGACGTGAAGGTCGTGACGGTCGGCGGCAGAACCATTATCGTTATGCCGGGAAGATCGTCGCGCGGCGTTTACCGCGACATAGCTCACCCCATAAACACCGAGTTCAGACGTTATATGGAGTCCGAGGTCCTCGACGCCTTCTATAACGGTCTTGACGCCGCCAGAGAGGCGGCCGAAAAAAGAGAGGTCGAAAGCGAAACGCTTCCCGGCGAGGCGGCTGACGGCGGGCCCGCGCCCGAAAACGGCGGGGACGCTACCTGACCTGACGGCTGATACAGACAAGCGAACCGTGATCCTGCAGATGACCCTGCAGGGTTGCGGTTTTTATTTTGTGTTCCCGCGCGAAGGAGAGCATTCTCTCCCCGTCGGGATGGGTAAGCGGATCGCCGAAAAAGAGATAGGTGCCGTCCGCGAGCAGTCCTCCCGCACCGCCTATGAAGCCGTACGGATAGCCGTACAGCGCAATGTGCCCGGGCGTTATCTCCAGCACGTCTTTCCCGAGCGAGCGCAGAGCGCGGCTGATTCCCGCGTCGGAGGTGATGAAGGCCCCGTCCGACAGCATGGCGGCCGAGCAGCGGGCGTAGCCCTGATTTACGTGAATGACCTCAAACCTCTCCTTAAGATAGCCGGATATGTGCTTTTCGTTGCCGATAAGGCGATCCCCGACACGCAGAGCGTCAAAGCACACGTCGTGCGGATACGGAGAAAACGGGCGGTCCGGCACGGTTGTGACAAGGCCGCGCAGCTGCCCGAAAAGCTCCGGGAAAAGGCCGAAGTATTCCTCCGACGTCACGATCCCGCCGTCAAGCGGGAAGCAGAGAATGTCGGGGTGGGAGCTCACCGGTCTGTCGAGCAAATAAAAAGAAGGCAGGCGCATCACACGGTATCCGGCACGGGTCAGAAACCCGCCGATCTCCGGTGACGCGTCGCCGCCGATAAGTATCAATGACATCAGACCGCTCTGGAAACTCTGCCCGAACGCAGGCAGCGGGAACACACGTGCATGGTCTTGTTGGTGCCGTTGACTACGACCCTGACTTTTCTCACGTTGGGCTTCCAAGCTCTGTTGGTTCTGCGGTGGGAATGGGATACGTTCTGACCGAAGGTCACGCTCTTGCCGCAAATATCACACTTTGCCATATTATATACACCTCCATACACGGAATTGGGTTTTGTCTTTTTGGTGACACTTTTCTATTATACCACATTTTTTTGGAAAAATCAATAGTCCGGCGTTTTTTTTTTAAAAAACTTGCCGCCTGCGCCCGTACGGGGACATTATATTTAAATTTTGCTTTTATATACTTGAAAAACGGGTAAATATCTGTTATAATATAAGATGTACTATTATGACGAGAGGTCGGAAATGAGAAACGGCGAGATTATCGAATACATAGAAAACGGCGGCATCGACTCTTCGCTTGAAAGACTTTACGGAAGCGGGCGGGTCGCCGCGCAGAGAAAACGCTACACGGACGCGATAAGGGAATTTACCGGGCTTTACGGGCAGAGGGAGATATCTCTCTTTTCGGTTCCCGGAAGGACCGAGGTGTGCGGCAACCATACCGACCACCAGAGGGGCAGAGTGATCGCCGCGGCGGTGGACCTTGACATAATCGCGGTCGCCTCGCCGCGCGGCGACGGGCAGATACGCATAAAGAGCAAGGGTTTCCCGGAGGATTCGGTGACGTGCACGCCCGGGGGGCCGGACGAGAGTCTGAAATATTCGTCGGCTTCTCTGATAAGCGGCGTGTGCGCCGGCTTTTTAAGGCGCGGCTTAAGGACGGCCGGCTTTGACGCCTATACCACGTCTTCGGTGCTGAAGGGGAGCGGAATATCCTCCTCGGCGGCCTTCGAGGACATGGTCGGCAACATTCTCAATCATTTCGCCAACGGCGGGACCGTAGCGGCCCCCGTCATCGCCGAAATATCCAAATACGCCGAGAACGTCTATTTCGGCAAGCCGAGCGGCCTGATGGACCAGACCGCCTGCGCCGTCGGCGGTTTCTGCTACATCGATTTTGCCGATCCGGAGGCGGCCGGGATAGAAAAGCTGTCCTTCAGCCTGACGGACGCCGGATACAGCCTTTGCATAACAAACACGGGCGGAAATCACGCCGACCTTAACGAGGACTACGCCTCCGTGCCTGCCGACATGCTGAAGGTCGCGAAAGTGCTCGGACGAGACGTGCTGAGGGGCGCGACCCTCGGCGAGCTTACGGAGCGGGCGGCGGAGATAAGGGAAAAATGCGGCGACCGCGCGTTGCTGCGGGCGTACCATTTCATCACAGAGAACGACAGGGTGGCAAAACAGGCGGAGAACCTGAAGACAGGCGACATAATCGCGTTTCTCGACGGCATCAATATGTCGGGACGCAGCTCGTTCATGTGGCTGCAGAACGTCTACACCGTCAAAAACCCGCAGGAGCAGGGCCTTTCGGTCGCGCTCATGCTGAGCGGGGAGCTGCTTGCCGGGACTTCGCGAAAATCCGCGTGGAGGGTGCACGGCGGAGGATTCGCGGGCACAGTTCAGGCCTTTG
>JAEEGL010637516.1_pt1 | contig 11831 bp, 5 predicted proteins | sample 9134231 | NCBI WGS metagenome assembly JAEEGL01 (sample SAMN16246548, study PRJNA631951) | gut metagenome | biome: gut microbiome; feature: rumen; material: fiber-attached | host: Bos | place: Iran: Karaj | collected 2018-10 | reverse complement strand
TCGGCGTCGAACGAATTCGGCTTTATCGTGATGGTGGTCTCGTACTTCTGCGACACAAGCGGGATGCGCAGCCTGATCGGGTCTTCGCCTTCGAGCGCGAGCGGGCCGTCGGCGGTGCCCGAAATGGCAAAGCCCTCGTTCGTATGCGCCTTGATCGTCACCGTTCCGTTGTCCGCGATGTCGATGTCGTAGGTGCTCTCGTTCGACATCTGGGTGACAAACGTGCCCGAGCTCAGCATCGTCATCATGTTCGAGGCCGGATGTCCGGGGCCGGCCTCGTCCGTTCCGTGGAAGAGCGAGTCGAACGTCCCGTGCGGCCCGAGGCTCATCGAGATGACGGTCGAGACGAATCCCCTCATATTCTTGTCCGGGATGCTGCGCACAAGGCTCTTGACCAGTGCGCCGGAGTGCTGCGCCTTGGTGAAGTTGTTGATCTTGTTGACGTTTTCTTCGTTTACGACCGTGCCGTCGTCGAGCGTGAACTCGTCGTTGTCCTCGTCCGGAACGACAACACCGTTTATCTTGACCCCGCCAGGATTGGCCTCGCGGATGGAAACGGCCGATATGTTCGCCCAGTTCGAACGCTCCGCGGCGCTCTTCTTGTAGCCATTCACCAGGTCTTCCTTCATCGTCCTCGCGAAGGTGTTCAACCTGTGTTCGACAATCCGGAAGTCCAGCGCCAGTATCTTGGCCGGCGTGTCTGCGTAGAGCGAAACGAGACGCTCGAAGGTGCTGGGGATGCGATGGAGCTGCGCCTCCCTGCGGCGTATCTCGGCAAACCCGGACATCAGGCTGCGGAGCTGCGGTATCATATCCGACGGCTGGCGGGGATTTCCCTTGAGGGTCTCCGCGTCGGCCATGCGCTTCATCAGTCCGGCAATCTCGTCCGCGGTCGCCCCGACCGTTTCGGCGAACTCGTTGGCGATCTGCCCCGCTATTGGGGCAATCTGGCTTTCCGTCATGATCATGTCCGTCAGCGTGGACATGATCTGCCTGCCCTCCGAAAGGTCGATCATCTTCTTCATGTTCGCAACTCCTTCCGGCGAAGGGTCGTTTCCTTCGGCGCCGGGAAGGTCGGAAGCTTGGTCGGCCAGGTCCGTGAAGGTGTTGTACGTGCGATTCAGCTGCTCGCGGTTGTTCATCGCCCAGTCGCGAAGCTCCGGGACTTTTTCGAGAAGCGTGCGTATGATTATCGTGTGCGCCGCCTGCTGCTGCAGCCCGCCGAGCTTCGGCCGATAGCGGTCGCACACGTCGCGGAACTTGGACGCGCAGTTCTTGAACGTCTCCAGGACAAATTCGTCCGGCTGGTCGTGGCCCTGCCTGAAGCAGTCCTTGATCGACGACATGAACGCGACATACCCCTCCTTCGCGCATGCGATGAGGGGCGACGCCTCGCCGTTCGAAAGCGTTTCGGCCGCTCCCATCTGAACGGCTATCCTGGTGACGTCTTCATGCGCCGAAGCGACAAGGTTCCGCTTTACTGCGTCGACCTGGTCGATCGCCGCGCGTATCTCGCGCCTGGAAAGCGGCCGCGAATTGACCTCGCTGCCCGAGAAAAGCAGGGAACGGACAACATCTCCGGGAAGATTCGCCCCAAGTTCGCCGCGAAGCGCTTCAACAAAGGCGTGGCGCATGTCGTACGCGCTCTGGCCGCCAAGCCGCCTCATGACCGACGTTTCGCTCTCGTTGAGGATCTTCATCGTCCTGTGGTTGGCGACTTTCTTGAGGCCGGTGACCTCGCCAGCGTTGTTCCGTGTGAACTCCACATAGCCGAGCGAATGCTCGCCTATCATGCTGCGGAAATCGTTTATGCTGAGGTTCATGGTATCCTCCCTGTGTTTGCTGTTTCACCGCTGTGTATACGCCATTTCAGAGAGAACGTTACACGAAAGGCGAAACCTTCTCGTTTCCAGCGGGAAAAATGCGTTTTCAGCCAAATAAGCCCGCTCGCCCACTGACTGCCGCCTTAAGATCTAGTTGTCGCTCGGAGCAGGGGACGCAAGCGCGTTGAGGCGCTCCATGACCTCGAAACCGCGGCGGTCGGGCCAGCTCGTGACGTTGCGCAGTATGACGACAAGCGAACGCGTCGCCGGGTCGTAGCCGACGAACGACGCGCCGCCGTATATCATGCCGGCGCGGTACACGATGCGGCGTCCGTTGCGCAGCACATGGACGCGGAGAAGCCCGTACACGGCCTCGTCGGGATACGAGTCGAGCGGACGGTCCTCTATGTAGGCGTCGACCATCGGCCAGCAGTGCCTGCACAGCGCGATGCAGTCGGCCGCCGAGGAGAAGAGCCCACCCGTGGCGCGAAGCGCATCGCCAAGCCTGTGGTCGGGGACTTTATGCCTGCGCCGCACCAGCCACGGCAAGTGCCCGGCGCATGCGTGCGTAACGCGGTTTGTCTGGTCGCCACGAGGGACGTAGGCCGTGTCCGCCAGGCCCAGCGGGCGCGTCAGCCAATCGGCGAGGATCGTCTCGAGGTCGCTTCCCATGGCATCCTCCACCGTCATCCCCAGGAGCGCGAAGCCAACGTTGGAATAGACGTTGCCGCCCTTCTTCATCGCGGACCGCCACTTCGGGCGGTTCAGCTCGCGCGCAAAGGACTCGCGAGAGTCGAAGCCAGAGTAGATGTGGCTGCCGACGAATCCGCAGCGGAACGCCGTGAACATGTCGACGGGGTTCCACGGAGTGAGAAACTCGCGGGGCAGCCCGCTTTTGTTCTCAAGCAGGTTCCGCAGCGTAACGCGAGCGCATTCCGGCGGGAGGTCCAGCTTTGAATAGGCGGAGACGGGGCGGTCAAGGTCGATGCACCCTTCTTCGTGGAGCTTCTTCACAACAGGCGCGAAAAAGAGCTTCGAGAGCGAGGCGATCCTGTAGAGGCTGTGCTCATCAGCCCCGCCGGCGCCGGCAAAGACTGGCGTGCCGTCGTTTCCGCACACGATGCCGACCACGCAGGTGTCGTCGTTTCCGTCTTTGACGTAGAAGTCGGCGGCCGCCTGCGCAAGCGAGCGTATGTCGCCCGCCTTTGCCAGCCGCTTCTCCATCGTCATGCATCCCGCCGCCATCGCAAGCAGGACAATCACCGCCAGCCTATACACTGAACTATGCCTTCGGCGCATTAGCGGAACAAGGACTTGAACATCTTCCCGAGACCGGACTTGGCGAGCTTGAGCATCGCCGCCAGGTGGGCGTCGGAGAAAGGCTTGTGCTCGGCGCAGCCCTGTATCTCGACGAACTTGCCGCCGTCCGTCATTATCACGTTCATGTCCACCTCAGCGGTGGAGTCGTGAGCGTAGTCCAGGTCGAGCGTGGGCGTTCCGCCGCAGACCCCGACAGAAACGGCCGCGACGCGGCACACTATCGGGTTCTCCTTGATGGCCTTGGACTTCAGGAGCTTCTTGACGGCAATCTCCAGCGCGACCATGCCCCCTGTTATCGAGGCGCAGCGCGTGCCGCCGTCGGCCTGGAGAACGTCGCAGTCTATCGTTATCTGGCGCTCGCCGAGCTTCGACATGTCCACCGCCGCCCTGAGCGAACGGCCTATCAGCCGCTGTATCTCCGTGGAGCGGGCGTCCTGCTTCAGCTTCTTGATGTCGCGGTCCTTGCGTCCGCCGCCGGTGGAGGAAGGAAGCATGGAGTACTCCGCCGTCACCCATCCCCTTCCGGTGTCGCGGAGGAACGGCGGGACCTTGTCCTCGACGGACGCAGTGCACAGCACCCATGTGTCGCCCCATTTTATGAGGACGCTTCCCGCTGCGTGCTTGGTGAAGTTGCGGACTATCTTTATCGGCCTGAGTTGATCCGGCCGCCTTGTGGCGGTTTTTCTTTTCATGCCGATATTATCGCATAATTCCGGGCCCAAGCCAAGACTTTGTGCCGCCTCGGCGTCAGTGCTTCGACTTGTAGTAGTCGGGCGCCGTTTCGGCCTTGCCGCCGCAGTAGCGGTAGACGCGCTGGATCGCATAGCCGCCGCCGGAGCCCTTGCCCGTCTTGATGGCGTGGCCCTTCCCGTTGACGACTGCGTTGATGCCGACAAGCGGCCCGTCCCCGTTCGCGATCTCGACCGTGCATGCGTTCTCGATCACGACCCCAGGCGCGTCAGGCACCTCGATCGCGTCGTCGAGAAACACGCTGTTGCCGTTGGTGTTGATGAAAACGTCGTACACCCCAAGCCCCACCGCGTAGTGGCGCTTCACGCCGTCCGCCACCTTGTACGCCGCGTAGCCCTTCTTCTTGCCGCCGTGCGACATCCACGTGGCGTTGCCCGGCGGATCGTAGCACTTCTCGTTCTGCAGGAAGAACACCCGTCCGTCCTCGCCCTTCCAGAGTATGTCGTGCTCCTGGAAGTGCTCGACAAACAGCCCGAATCCCGTCACCCCGTCGCCATTCACAAGTATGCCGTTCTTTGACGTATTGGCAGTCCATCCAGTGTGGTCGCCGTGGTCTGCGCGCCATACCCACGTGTGGTCGATCACCGCATCGTTGGAGTTGACCTCGAGGCACACCTCCGTCTTGCCGGGCTTGCCCGTCCCGCCCACTCGGTATACGAGGTCGATGAGGAAGATTGGGCTCTGCGAATGGCGGACGCTCGACTTCCCCTCGCCAACGACTACGAACCTCTTTGAAGCGCGCTCTGCGTCGAAGACAAGACCCGCTATCACGATGCCGTCCGCATCGGCGCACCTGAGCGCGGCGTCGCCGTTTTCCGGGACAAGCGTCGCCTCGCCGATTCCGAGGACGATGGTTCCAGGCCTTGTGACCCTGATGGGCTCTTCTACATGGTACACGCCTGGTGTGAAGAGGACGTTCTTGCCCGCCGCAAGCGCGGCGTTGACCGTCTTCGCACTGTCGCCCTTCTCCTTCGCCACGTAGAAGTCCTTTGCCAGGTCGAGGACCTTTCCTTCGCCCATTCCGCCGTTCGCCTTCCCGTCGCCCCAGCTGACGCCCTTCGCGTCGCGGCGGATCGCCGGCACGAAGACCTTGTATGCACCGCCGTCAACGAAGAGGAACGGCTTTTCGCGGACGACCGGCGTCTCGCCCACGACAGTCGAGCATCCGCCTGCGCGCCAGTTTGACTCCACGCCGTTCGCGGAGGCCGGAACACACTGCGAAAGCTCCTTCCCGCCGTCCTTGCTCCTCGATGCGAAGTCGCCCGCACAGCCTACGACCACCTGGTTCCAGTTGATCCCGTAGATTCCCGCGCCGAACGAGTTGTTGCGGTAGAAGTACTGCTGCTGCGAATAGGAGCCGGCCGGCTTCTCGAAGACTGTGTCCGCGACATATCCGCCCGAGGCCCAGCCGAAGAACCAGTCGAACGACGACTTGCGGTAGACATGGAGGCGTCGCGCGGGCGCGGCCTGCGAAACGGCCCACTGGAAGCTGAAGTACGGATCCGCGTTGTTGTCCGTGTCTGCAATCGCAAGGTTCTCGATCCCCACCCAGAAGTTGCACGTCGCGTTGTTGTTGTCGAGCGCGGCGGGCGTCTTGACGTTGCACAGCTTCACCTCGTCCGGCGTGCGGCCGAGCCCGAGCAGCTGCGTGTAGTATCCGACGTTTAGCGTCCCGGCCTTCACGTAGTCGCCCGGAAGGAAGAGGAACGCCTGGCGCTCCGGGCCGAACTGGCGCTTATGCTGCCTCTTGAAGACATCGTCGACCGTCTTGGCGACTTCCTTCATGTCGTCGTCGGGCGAGAATATCCGCACATTGGGCCCAAGGTCTGGCTTTGGCATGTTTACTCCTGCTATAAGCGGCATTGCGGCCAATGCTGCAAATGAGATGGTTGCGTTTTTCATGGCTGCGCCTCCTCTACCGGTAGCTTCTTCTCCAAGGTCAGGCCTCCAAATCTCGCGCGGACAGTCGCGAAACCTCCCTTTGACGGCGTAAAGCTGTTTCCGGCAAACGTTCCGTCTTCGCTTGACCACACCGCCTCTACGGGACGGAAACGGTCGCCGCCCAGCCACGCGCGTGCGCTCAGCGCGCACGCCACGCCTTCCTTAAGGACGGGCTTCGCCGATTCGACCTCAAACCCAAGCGGGTCCGACGGCCTCGCGCTCCTCGGCTTTCCGAACACGCGCCACGAGAACATCGAAACGCCGTACTGCGTGGCCTTCTCGAGACCGCGCATGCGCAAATACCGCGCCTTCTCGCCCCCGAAGTCGATCCGCTGCAGGCCCGCCAGGCCTGCGCGCTCGCCGCCGAGCGGACTCCACCTCGCACCGTCGGCGGAGCATTCGAGGACGTACTTCGAGGCAAACGCGTTCTCCCACTTGATCTCGGCGCCGTAGAGTTCGACGGCCTCTCCGAGGTCGATCGTCGCAGTAGGCTCTGGATCGCCGTGCGAGGAAGACCAGCGCGTCTTGTCGTCTCCGTCCGTTATGTTCACTCCGCGCAGACCGACGTTCTCCTCGCTGGAGACAACGGTTTTCTTGCCTTCCGCGAGGTCGCGCATCACAACGCTCCGGGGGAACGGAGAACGGCGCCTGGAGTTTAGCGTTGAGGGCATGGAGCCGATGATCGAAGTTGTCTGTTTTCCGTCCGGACGCATTACGGTAAGCGCACGAGGCTTCGCCACTACATTCCCGACCACGTTGCCTCCGCCATCGAAGAACGACACCTTGCGCGGCTCTCTTCCGCAGTTGTAGGCCATAAACGTCCGCTTGCCGTCCTTGAGGCAAGCCCTCGCGCACGGATAGTCGGCGCGCACCGAGAAGTCGAGTTCTCCGTACGAAAGGTGGCTGTGCGTCGCCCAGTACGTCATGTGGGCGGTATCGGCGTTCATGGCGGCGCCCATCTTCCTCTCGCGCAGCCTGTCGAACACCACGGCCGCCTGCGCAGGGTCGTGGCGCTGGAGATACGAGAGCAGCACGTTGCCGAGCGACTCGTTGCCTACAGGCGGCGTCTCATGCCCGTTCCGCGCCTTCCCCTTCTCGAACCAGCCGCCGATCTCCTTCGACTTCCACATCGTCTCCCAGTCCCACTTGGCGAACGCGAGGTCCTCGCTCAGGTAGTCTAGCGCAGGCGTATTCGGGAGCCACTGGATCGAGTGCATCCACACCGGGTCGCCGGAGAACCATGTCCACCAGCCGACACCGTGGCATGTGAGGTTGGAGTTGTACGGGTGCTTGTACTTCGTGTAGTCGATGTTCTCCCTGTCGCGGTCGAACCAGTACTCCGCCGTTCCGCGCGCCTCGGAGACATAGCCGAAGATCGCGGCGTCGCGCATCGCGGCGTCGTCGAGCGCAAGCCCCAGGAGGTACATTCCGCCCCATCCCTGCATCGCCTCGCTCGAAGACTCCTGTCCGTTGCCGTTTCCGTCGCCCATCCCGCCGGCGAACGAATGGCCGGCCCACGGGTCGAAGTGGCGGAAGAGCGGGAAGCGCTTCTCCGCGCGGTCCCAGTTTGCGTAGTCCTTCGCAATGAGCTTCAGCATCGGACCGTACTTCGCCGCGAAGTCTGGGTCGACCATGCAGAGGAGCGCTCCCGAGTAGGTGAAGTAGCCGTAGTGGAAGTGGTGGTCGTTGAATGTCTCGGAATCGTAGCTCGTCCCCTCGCCCACAAGCCCGCCCCATTTCGGGACGTAAGAGAAGAAGAACTTCTCCTCGCACGGGTCCCACGTAAGCCAGTCCTCGAACTTCTGGCGGAGCCTGTCGTGCGCCTTGCGGAACGTCTCCATGTCTCCCGACTCACGAGCGCCCATCATCGCGAAGGCCATCTGGAGGAGCCCCTTGCCGCCCCAGTAGGTGTCGCCTCCGAAAGAACCGCGCGAGGCATAGTCGGCAACCAGCTCCTTGAAGAGCGCTGCGCTGTAAGCACCTTCCCCGGTTCCCCGTTCCGGATTCCCGGGAACAGCCCAATATGGAAGCATGCCGGGGAAGTCGTAGACGATCGAGAGTGAATTGCCCGCGGCGACGCGCTGTTTCCCCCGCGGCGTCTGCCAAGCAAGGCCGTCGATGCACTTGAACTGCGGCTTCGTGCGCTTCAGGTGGTGCGGCTGGAAGCCCTGAAGCGCAACAGGATTAGCCTCCTTGCCCGTCAGGTCTTCAGTCGCGACGCCCCATGTCGTGAGCACTTCCGCTTTCGATTCGTCGTATTTCCACTCGACCTTGGTGGAACGGATGACGGCCGTGGCGTATGGCGCGATCTCCCCGAGCGCGGCTTCGTCGGGAGCAAGCCCGACAGCAATCCACTCCACGTGTCCGCGATTCCCCTTCCAGACGCCGTAGACTTCATTTCCGACTGCGATCACTTCGCCGCCGAATGCGCTGCGACGCTTCACCGGGAGGTTCTCGCCATTCTCGACGTCGAGCTTCAGCCCCACGCCCTTCGCCTCGATCCATGTAAACGGAGATCCGTGGACAAGGGTCGTCCTGACAACACGATCCCCTCCCGCGGCTCCACGTTCCCTCAGCTCCATCTCCACGTCCCAGTCGTGCCAGCCCGCGACGAGCGTTGCGTCGGGGTTGAACGCGCCTTGCGCGCCAACGACGAGCGCGGAGCGCTCCTTCATCTCGGTCCCGTTGTCGATCCAGTACGAAGGGAAGGCAATGCGCACGCCCTTTTCGCCGATGCGCACCTTCGCGGGGTAGCTCCAGAGGTTTCCTGTCCAGCGGCTCACGAGCGCGTCGGTCCACCAGTCGTTCGTCGGGATCGGCTCGCCCTTCTTCACGCGCTCCGCCGTTTTCGGCGAAAGGTACAGCGGACGCGTCTGCATCTTGAGGCTCTGGTCACCCTTGTGGCGCGCCGTCTTCGCGAGGCGCAGCGGGGTGTACGAGGCGTAGCTGCCTTCGCCTTCGCGCAAGATCTCCTGTGCGTACCCAGCCCAGGCCGCAGCAGACAACGCCGCGGCGACTGTCAGAAACCGCTTCATCTCGTCCTTTACCTGATGATGACCGCGAGCCCGCCTCCAACAACCAGCTCGCCCTCGCCCGAGAGGATGCCGAGCGTCTTGGACGTGAACTTGCCGGTTTTCCTCACGCCGTCGATGAACAGGCCAGCGACGCTGAGCTTGTTCCCGCCGAGGTCGATCTTCACGCCGGTGGAGTCGGCAATGGTCACCGCGCCAATGCGCTCGGCCTTGGAGAGCCGCACACGGGCGCCTGGCTGGAAGGACCACGGCGCGCTGGCGCCGGCCGCGCCGAGCGCGGATGCGTCGTCGACGGTGCACAGGTAGACACGGCTGTTCTCGGTGTCGTCGTCCACCATGAACGCGGCTGCGGCGTCCTCGGCCGAGACCTGCTCGCCGCCGACCCTGAAGCGGCCTGTCCCGAAAAGGTATGCGAACAGCGTCGCGTCGTCGGGCCTTGGCCATGTCTCGTCGTCGTAGCGGAACGAATAGCACGACGCCCTGTACACGATGCCGTTGGACGGTGCGTCGTGGACGAAATCAAGGAAGACCTTGTCGGCGTCATTCGGATACAGGCTGTACCGCGCGTCAGTGAGGCTGCCGGGCCTCGTCGCAACAAGCCAGCCGTTGTGGAGCTTCGTAGGAGCACTGCCGTTGATCAGCGTATTGACCGTAAGCCTGGCGTTTTCGACCACCTTCAGGGGCGAGGCCATCTCGCCGCCGCTGGTGTCGTAGTCCGACGCGAAGAGAACCCGCATCGACGCGTCCGTAAGGGAAACCGACACGCCGTCTTCCCATGCGCCGTTGCGATACACGGCGTCGTACTCCTTGGCCACGAAGCTTCCTCCCGCGGAGGCCTTTATCTCGCCGCCTGCCACTATGGCGAACCTGTAGTGGTAGGTCGTGCCCTTGACAAGACCGGTCATATCGCGGCTCATGACAGTGTCGCCGACTGCCGCAGCGGCTCCTGCGTCCCCCAGGAGGTCTTCATCAGACGGCTCCGTCGTCCCGTAGGCGAACGCCAGGAGCGCATTCCCCTCGGCCTTCGACACCACCACCGAGGCCGTCGCCGAATCGTCCTTTATGTTCGACTCCGACGTGACACCGAGAATGTTCCCCACCACGTCGGGATTGTAGGAGACGGTGAGCCGCGAACCGTCGACGGACACGACGAAGTTGTCGGCCCATGCAGCCGCCGAGATCACAGCATCGTCGAGGACCACGCGTCCCGTCTCTACGAGAGCGGCGTAGGCGGACGCCTTGTCGGTCACCCCAAACGAATTGCGCCCCGTGTAGGCGGACGCCTTGCCGGAGACGAAGTTGATCATGTTCGCGTAGGAGGCGTCGTAGAACCCGAACTGGCCGGCATCCGTTCGCGACACGTAGACCGTTGAGCCGTACAGGCTTACAGAGGTGTGGCCGTTCTTCAGCACGATCATCCCTGCGGATATCGTGGAGTTGGAGAACGACAGATCGCCATACGCGTTGAAGTCGCCGGTCACCGCAATGTCCGCCGCGACAAAGCGGTCCGTAGCATACCCCGAAAACGATCCGCCGGAGTAGCTGCCCTTTCCTCCGAACCAGCGGATGTCCGTGCCCGCGGTTGGAAGCGCGGAAACCGGGTTGCCGTCCTTCGTCCAGTTTGCGGTTTCGCCGAGCCTGTTGTTGGTCCCCACATATTCGTATACGTCGGTCAGGCCGCCGTAGTCGACGCTGCTGGCCTTGAAGGCGATCCCTGCGGAAACGGCTGTTTCGGACGTCTCTCCTACCTCGTAGACGGCGAACACCCTTGCATAGTAGTCGACGTCTGGATCGAACTCGATCTCCGCCGAGGCAACGCCGTCGGCGAACGACGCAGCTGCCCTGGATGCGGCAGGCCAGTCGGAGATCGACTCGCCGTTGTCCTGAACGTCCCAGACCACGGTGAACGCAGGCGTGCCTGCGGACTGGTCGACCTTGCTCGCCTCCGCGGACACGGTGGCGGTCTTCTTCCCGCCTGCGGCGTCCTGCACATTGGATATTTCCGGCTTTGCGATGCGCCATCCTGTAAGGGCCGTCATGTGGAGCGTGACCGTTCCGTTGCCGTTGTCCACGCTGGAGAAGTTCGCGTCGAACACCTCGCGCGAGACAACCTCGCCGTTGTAGCGGATGTACGGATTGACTGCGGGGTTAGAGAAGAAGTAGAACGGGTCGCTCGCTATGCTCTTCTGGTACGTGAACGAAGCCGCACGGCTTGTTCCGTCCACGAAGTTGAGATAGCTTCCCGTGTTCTGCCAGAAGCCGTTGTAGCCAGTCCCTGTGTCCACGATGGCGGCATCGCTGATCGTGAGCGTGGCGGCGGCGAACTGCGATGCGACAAGGGTTCCGGTGACGGTTCCGCCGTATATGACGGGAGCGGTCACGTCGTCGTTGCCGAACTGTATCTCGCCGCCAATGGTGTACGACGCTCCGTTGGACATCGTGAGGCTCTGCGGGATGCGGCGGCTGCCGCTTGCCGTGACCGCCGCACCGCTGATGACCACGTCGTCGGTCTCCTTCGGGGCGCGGTTCAGGTCCCAGTTGCCTGCCGCCGTCCAGTCAGTCGTTCCGGCACCGCCGGTCCAGGTGATGGTGTCGGCAATGAGGTTCGCCGCCAGGGCGGCCGTTGCGATCGAGAGCATTTGCTTTTTCATGGCAGGTTACCTTTCGATGTGGTTGACGCCGCGTATTATAGCCTTTTGTCGTGCAAGTTAGGTGTCTTTACGCGGCAGAAAAATGTGCCCTTTTGCGTACTACTCGCCTACGTACCCGATGTCGTCGAGGTAGAAGGCGAACGGCTTGCCCTGGCCGCCGAAGTTGAAGCCGAAGCCCGTCTTGATGCGCGAGAGGTCCACTCCGTCGAGCGGGATGCGGTAGCGCGTCCACTCCTTGCGCAGCACGACGTCCTCGAGCTTGCGGTTTGCTGTGTCGGAGAACGGCTTGTCCTTGAGGCCCCCCATGAAGAAGC
>JAEEGL010128709.1_pt1 | contig 11831 bp, 15 predicted proteins | sample 9134231 | NCBI WGS metagenome assembly JAEEGL01 (sample SAMN16246548, study PRJNA631951) | gut metagenome | biome: gut microbiome; feature: rumen; material: fiber-attached | host: Bos | place: Iran: Karaj | collected 2018-10 | reverse complement strand
GGAGATAAGATTAGTGGAGAAGAAAAAGCTAAAGTAGAAACTGAAATTGAAGCAACAAGAAAAGCATTAGAAGGTAGTGATATAGATACTATAAAACAAGCATCAGAAAAGCTTACAACAGTGTTCTACGACATCTCCCAAAAGCTTTATGCACAACAAGCACAAGCAAATGGATCAAATGCTAATCCAAATGCAGAAGCTGGACCAACAGATTCAAATGCAAGTGCTGAAAACAATGGAACAGTTTATGATACAGATTATAAAGTTGAAGAAGAAGGAAACAACGACAATAAGTAAGAGAGTACCTTAAAATAATAAATTTTTATGATGACGAGAGATGTGCCTGCTCCTGGAAGAGTACATTTTCTAGTTGCTCCCCTTGTTTAGTCAGCGATGTAAGAGCATTATAATGCTTTTACATCGCTCGGTGGCTTGCAAGTGGGCAACCTTAAGAAAATAGAAGATTTTTCTCGCACTGATTTATTATTTTAAGTTTTTTATTTAAAAAGAGGAGAAAAAAATGGCAGAAAGTAAGAGAGATTATTATGAAGTGCTAGGTGTAGGCAAAACTGCTACTGATGACGAAATAAAGCATGCCTACAGAAAGCTTGCAAAAAAATATCATCCTGATGCAAACCCAGATAATAAACAAGAAGCAGAAGCCAAATTTAAGGAAGTAACAGAGGCTTATGAAGTCTTATCTGATAAGCAAAAACGTCAAATGTATGACCAATTTGGCTTTAACGGGCCTTCTGGATTTGGTGGAGGCGCAGGTGGAGCTGGAAATGGATACTATTCATATACAGGAGGATTTAATGGATTTGATTTTGGAGATTTAGGAGGATTTGGTGACATCTTCTCATCTTTTTTTGGAGGAGGAACTGGCAGGAGCTCTAGAAACCCAAACAGTCCAAGGCAAGGAGCAAATATACAAACTAATATAGATATTACATTTGAAGAGGCATATTTAGGTGTACAAAAAGAGATAACAATAAGCAGAAATGAAGAGTGCACAACTTGCAATGGAAAGGGAAGCAAACCTGGCACACAACCAGAAACATGTAGTGTGTGTCATGGTACAGGGCAAGTAACTCAAACTGTATCAACAATGCTTGGTCAAATGCAAACAACGAGAACTTGCAGTAACTGTGGTGGAAAAGGAAAGATAATTAAGGAACCTTGCCCAAATTGCAGAGGCAAAGGAAAAATAAAGAAAAATGTTAAAATTACAGTAAAAATTCCAGAAGGAATTGATGAAGGCCAAACAATTGCGTTAAGAGGACAAGGAGAAGCTGGAACGAATGGTGGACCACAAGGAGATTTATACATAGTTGTACACATAAAAAGACACAGCATATATACAAGAAAAGGTGACCATGTATTATGTGAAATACCAATTACCTTTACTCAAGCTACACTTGGAGCAGAACTTGAGATACCTTTGGTTGATGGAACAAAAGAAAGATATAAAATTCCAGAAGGAACGCAAACAGGTACAAAGTTTACACTAAGAAGTAAAGGATTTAAGAATGTAAATGGAAGCTGGAGAGGAGATTTTGTTTTTACAGTAGTTGTACAAACACCAAAGAGGCTAACACAGGAACAAAGAAATTTGCTAGTTGAACTTGCAAAAACCATGAACGAGCAACCTCCAGTAAAAAAACGAGGCTTATTTGGATAGATAAAGGAGACAAAAATGCAAAAATTTTTTGTAAATTCAGAACAAATTAAAGAGGAAACTGTTCAAATAACAGGAGAAGATGTTAATCATATTACGAATGTTCTACGATATAATACAGGCGAAAATGTACTAGTAGGAAATAGAGAAAATGGCAAAACATATCTTGGTGAGATTGAAAAGATTGAAAAAGATAAAGTGTTTGTAAAAATAACGGAAGAACTAGAAGAAAACAATGAACCAGATATATATATACATCTTTTTCAAGGTTTGCCAAAAGCAGAAAAAATGGAGTACATTATACAAAAGGGAACAGAGATAGGAATTTGTGAATTTACGCCAATATGCATGGAACGATCTATTGTAAAAATAAGCGAAAAAGATGGAGATAAGAAGACTCAAAGATGGCAAAAAATAAGCGAAACAGCAGCAAAACAATGTAAGCGAGGTGTAATACCAAAAATAAATAAGCCAAATAACTTACAAAATATTTATCCAATAATAAAAGAATATGATATGGTATTAATTGCTTACGAGGGAGAAAGAAACAAATCTCTAAAGCAAATAATTAAACAGCAACGTAATAATATGCAACTTAATAAAATTGCTATTATTATAGGTCCAGAGGGTGGATTAACAAAAAAAGAAGTTGAAAGCTTGGAAAAAGAAGGGGGAATATGCATTACTCTTGGAAAACGTATATTAAGCACTGAAACGACACCTCTTTTAATGGCAGGCATTTTACTTTATGAACTGGAAGAATAAAAAAATTAGCGCCTACAGTTGGGTGCTAGTTTTTCATTTTGCGAAAAAACGCAATCAATTAAAATAATATAGGTAAAGGATAATTTTCAAAATAATAAGGTTAATATTTTTGCAAAATATATACACAATAATAAAAGAATATGATATAGTATTAATGGTTTATAAATGATAAGTAAAACAATTAGTATCATTAATTATTTACGAACTATATGATTAAAAGGGGAGAATATATGGAAAAACAGGAAATAGAAAATATGCAAAAAAAGATAGAGACTGAAATTAAAGAAAAAAAGAAACTGCCTGAAGATGTAAAAAATAATATAAACAAAAAGACACTAATTAATATGCTTGTTGCAATTTTAATATCAACATACCTTATTTTTCTAAACTTAGGTTATTATAATATTGAAAAAGAGGTTCTTATTCGCGACACAAATGTCTTTTCACTTGTTTGTCTTGTTATAGCAATTGTATTATTTGAAAGAGCATTTAAAAAAGAAAAAGGTTTTCTTGGAGTTTTCGGAATAGAGATTCTTGTACTGGCAATATGTACATTACTTGCACCTTTTGCATATTTTTATCTTGAAGGTTTGAAAAGTGGAGAATTGATAAGAAAAATCTATATGATGTTACCTTTATTTTTTGCAATTTACTATGTACTTAAATGTATAATAATTTGAATAAAAGTAAAAAAAGCTCAAAAAAAGAATTTTAGTGATGTTAATGACATAATAAAAAAAGAAGAAGATTTAAATGATGAAATAACAATGGATAAAGACTTAGAAGCAGAGAACAAACCAAAAGAAAAAAGCATAAAAAGGGAAAATACGAAAAAGGAAAAAAAGCAAAAGTCTAAAAATTAGAAATGTGGGGGACACTTAAATGATAAAAAGCATGACAGGATATGGTAGGGGAGAATATGATAACGAAGATAGAAGCTACACAGTTGAGATACGTTCTGTAAATCACAAATACAGTGATGTATCTATAAAAATGCCAAAGAGTTTAAGCTTTTTGGAAGAAAACGTTAAGAAGCAGGTATTAAATGAAATTCGAAGAGGAAAAATAGATATATATGTTAATTTTAGCAACAATAGTGAAAAAGGGAAAAATATAAAAATTAATCAAGGGTTAGCTTCAGAATATATAAGAGAAATAAAAAAGATAGCAGAGAATAATGATATTAATTCTCAAATAAACGTAATGGAACTTATAAAGCTTCCAGATGTGTTAGCTATTGAAAACAATACAGATGAGGAATTATTGTGGCAAGAACTCTCTAAAGCTTTAGACATTGCTATTGAAAATTTAGCACGAATGCGACAAAAAGAAGGAGAAACAATAGCAGAAGACATTAAGGTTAGATTATCCCAAATAGAGGAAAATATTCAAAAAATTTGCACATATTCTGATGGACTTGTTCAAGATTATGTGGTAAAATTAAGAGAAAGAATAAATGAATTGCTAAACGGGGATATGCCAGTTGATGAAACAAGACTTGCACAAGAAATTGTAATATATTCCGACAAAACATCAATTCAAGAAGAGTTAACTAGGCTGAAGAGCCATATAGAACAGTTTTATTTATTTTTAAATGAAAGTGGACAAATAGGGAAAAAAATGGATTTCCTAGTTCAGGAAATGAATAGGGAAACAAATACTATAGGATCAAAAGCAAACAAGCTAGAAATTACAAGGCTTGTTGTAGAGATTAAGACTATAATTGAAGACATTCGTGAGCAAGTACAAAATATAGAATAAAGGAGTGAACAGTATGCAACTTGTAAATATTGGATTTGGAAACATAGTGGCTTCAAATAGAATAATTGCTATTGTTAGCCCAGAATCTGCACCAATAAAAAGGATTGTACAAGAAGCAAAGGACAGCAAAATGGCTGTTGATGCAACTTATGGAAGACGTACAAGAGCCGTTTTAATAATGGATTCAGGCCATGTTATTTTATCTGCAATACAGCCAGAAACTGTTGCAAGCAGATTTGATAAAGACATTAAGGACATTAAAGATGATGAGGAATAGAGGTGATTTATTATGATGGTAAAGCCAACTGTAAAAGAATTACTACAACATGTAGATAACCGTTATGAATTGGTTATTGCTGCTTCTAAAAGAGCAAGGCAAATAGCAAGTGGAGAACAGCCACGAACAAAAGTAAACGAAACAAAGCCTGTAACGCTTGCAACAAATGAAATTGCAGAAGGAGAAATAAAAATATGTTAGTTATATTGTCTGGTGTAGCTGGAGCTGGAAAAGATACAATTAAAAGAGAGTTACTAAAGAGGATGGATTGTGTAACAACACTTCCGTCTTATACAGATAGACCACCAAGAGCGACAGATGTCGCAGGTGGTACTTACAATTTTGTTACAGCAGAAGAGTTTGAACAAATGATTGCAAATGGTGATTTATACGAGTATTCTGTACATCATAATCATTATTATGGTACATCAAAAAAATTATTAAATGAAAAAATACAAAGCGGAAAAGTTATAGTAAAAGATATAGATGTTAATGGAACGGAAAATCTTGTAAACTTGCTAAAAAATGACATCAAAATAGTAACTATTTTTTTACGTGTACCAAAAGAGGAACTTAGAAGACGACTAGAGAATAGAGAAGATAAGCCAAGCATAAAAGAAATAGAGCTTAGGTTAAACCGTTTTGACTATGAAGAATCTAGAATTTGGTATTATGATTACGTAATAAAAAATGATGATTTAGAGAAAACAGTTCAAATTATTAAAACAATAATTGAAAATGAGAGAAAATAGGAACAAGGAAGGACTGATAAAAGGGGACGGTTCTCTTTTCTCAATGGTAAAGGGATAAGCACAAAGGGAGCGCATTTTTTTAGTGCGTCCTCTTTGTGCTTTTAGTACCTGTCCCCAAAGGTGGCAAAAACCACCCTTGGGAAACGTCCCCAAAGGTGGCAAAGGGTGAGGAGAAAATAATGATAGCAGAGGTAATTATAGATAGTAATGTTAAATCGTTAAATAAGACATTTGATTATTCTATACCAAATGAACTAGAAGGACACGTCAAAATTGGTTCACGTGTGCTTGTATCTTTTGGAAATTCTAAAACTTTGCAAGAAGGATATGTAGTTGGAATAAAAGATGATACAAAGTTTCAGGTTAAACCTATAAGTAAACTCGATCAAGGATTAATTCCTGAGCCGCAGGTTGAACTTGCAATTCTTATGGCGAGAAGATATTTTTGTAATATTTCGGATTGCCTTAAATTAATGCTACCACCTGGTACAACGGGAAAAAATATAGCTACAAGAGCAAAAGAAAAAATGGGTCAATTTGTTTACTTAAAAAAAGAGTGGGAAGAAATACAAATAGATATAGAAGAAAAAGTAATAAAAAGTCCAAAGCAAATTCGCTCATTGGAATTATTAAAAGAAAATGAGGGAATCCATATTTTAGATTTAGAGGCATTAAGCGACACAACAAGAGCAATAACAAAGATTCTTGAAAAGAAAGAATATATAGAGATAATAGAGGAGAAAATTGAGAGAAATCCTTTTGAATATAGCAATGTAAAAAGAAACAAAAAGCTTACATTAACAGATGAAGAAAAAAATGCATTTGGTGAGGTAAATAAAGCAAGTTGAGAAGATAAGATTGAGGAGTTTTTACTATATGGAGTAACTGGATCTCGGAAAAACAGAAGTATATTTGCAGCTTATTGAACAAGTTCTTAAAAATGAACGAACGGCATTAGTTCTTGTACCAGAAATATCACTTACTCCACAAATGGTTAATAGATTTTTAGCTAGATTTGGAGACTGTATTGCTGTACTGCATAGTAAGCTTTCAATTGGTGAGAGATATGATGAATGGCATAAAATTAAAGAAGGAAAAGCTAAAATAGTAATAGGAGCGCGCTCCGCAATTTTTGCACCTATTAGTAATTTGGGAATAATTTTGATTGATGAAGAACATGACAGCTCATATAAATCTGATATGACTCCAAGATATAACGCAAAAGACATTGCAAAATTTATGGCAAAACAAAACAAAATACCACTTGTACTTGGTAGTGCTACGCCTGAAATTACTACATTTTACAAGGCACAAAATGGTGATATTAGATTGCTTAGACTGAGCAAAAGAGCTAACAACTCAAAATTGCCTGATGTTAAGATAATAGATATGCGTGATGAGCTTGCCAAGGGAAATAAATCTATGCTAAGTGATTTGCTATATGAAAAGATAGAGAATAATTTAAAAAATAAAAAACAGACAATACTATTTTTGAATAGACGAGGATATTCAACTTTTGTAATGTGTAGAGACTGCGGATTTACAGCAAAATGCAAGAACTGCAATATCACATTGACATATCACCATGATGAAAATAAATTGAAATGCCATTATTGCGGCTTTGAAACAAATAATATTACTATATGTCCAGTGTGCAAAAGCAAAAACGTAAGATACTTTGGAAGTGGAACGCAAAAGCTAGAAGAGGAGATACATAGATTATTCCCAGAAGCAAAAACAATAAGGATGGATATAGATACAGTAACAAAGAAAAATTCACATGAAAAAATACTTAACAAATTTAAGGACGACAATATAGATATTTTGATAGGAACACAGATGGTTGTGAAAGGACATCATTTCCCAAATGTAACATTAGTTGGAGTTATTGCAGCTGATGGAAGCTTAAATGTAGGCGATTATAGAGCAAGTGAAAGGACATTCCAAATATTAACACAGGTTGCAGGGCGTGCTGGAAGGGAAAGTTTGCCAGGGGAGGTAATAATTCAAACATATAATCCTGACCATTTTAGTATAAGTTATGCTAAAGAGCAAAATTATGATTTGTTTTATAATGCGGAAATCATTTTAAGAGAGAGGTTGAAATATCCGCCATTTTGCGATATAATAGTACTTGGCATAAATGGAAAAGACGAGAAAAGAACAAAAGAAGTAATACAAAAATTAGAAAACACTATAAGAAAGAAAAATGATGGAAGCTATTTTGCTTCTAAAGCACTTGCGTCACCAATTAGCAAAATTAATGGACGCTTTAGATATAGAATAATATTAAAATGTAAACTTAATGGCAAAATGGTTAATAAAATTGGTGAAATTCTGGAAGAATACTATGGATGGAAAGAAAAGAATACAAGGATAATAGTTGATGTAAATCCTAGCAACATGATGTAGAAAGAAGGGAATAATAATGGCGATTAGGAAGATACGAGAAGAGGGAGACGAAATACTAAGAAAGAAATCCAAAACTGTTGAAGTAATTGATAACAAGATAATAGAACTTGTAAAAGATATGATTGAAACAATGCATAAATATAATGGAGTAGGACTTTCAGCGGTTCAAGTAGGCGTACTTAAACGTATTTTTGTTATTGATACTGGTGAAGAAGGAGAACAATTTGTATTTATAAACCCACAGATTATTAAAACTAAGGGAGAACAAACAGTTGAAGAGGGGTGCTTAAGCTTTCCTAACAAATTCGGAAAAATTGTAAGACCACAAAGTGTAAAAGTAAGAGCACTAGATGAAGCGGGGAAGGAGTTTGAACTAAAAGCTGAAGGATTATTAGCACAGGCGATTTGCCATGAAGCTGATCACTTAGATGGAGAGCTTTTTATAGACAAAATTATTCCTGGCACGTTGGAAATTATTAATCCAGAGGATCAAAAATAGGCAGGAGGAATGTTGATGAAAATTGTATTTATGGGAACTCCAGATTTCGCAGAAGTTTCGCTTAAAGCTTTGGTAGAAGCAAAACACGAAATACTTGCAGTCGTAACGAACCCAGATAAACCTAAGGGAAGAGGAATGAAGCTTGAAGCATCTTGTGTGAAAAAATATGCAATTCAACAAGGACTTGAAGTTTTACAACCTGAAAGAATCCGTAATAATGAAGAATTTATTGAAAAAATTCGAAACTTAAATCCAGACGTTATTTGCGTTGTTGCCTATGGCAAGATATTACCAAAAGAGCTATTAGATATACCTGAAAAGGGGTGCATTAACGTCCACGGCTCTCTTTTACCTAAATATAGAGGAGCAGCTCCTATACAATGGGCTGTGCTAAACGGAGACAAGACTACTGGCATTACAACAATGTTTATGGATGAGGGAATGGATACAGGGGATATGATATTAAAGGAGGAAGTCCAAATTGGAGATAATGAAACAACAGGGGAGTTATGGAACAGATTATCTGAAATTGGTGCAAAGCTTTTAGTAGAAACTCTAAAACAGGTTGAAGATGGCACTGTGAAAAGAACAAAACAAGGAGATGATTTTTCTTTAGCGCCAATGCTACAAAAAGAAATTGCAATTATAGACTGGGATAATAAAAAAGCAGAAGAAATAAAGAACCTAGTAAGAGGTCTAAACCCTATAATGGGGGCATATAGCTTTTTAGAAGGAAAGAAAATAAAATTCTGGAAGGTAGAAACTATTTCAGAAAAGGAATTTGTTAAAAAATTTGACGAATTTGCAGGATATGAAAACAGATTAGAAAAACTTGCACCAGGGACAGTTGTATATGCAGATTCTAAAGTTGGAATGTATATAAAAGCAAAAGATGGGTTTATTTCAGTTATTGAAATACAAGGGGAAAATTCGAGAAAAATGAAAATAGACGAATTTTTGCGTGGAAATAAAATAGAAGCGGCAACACAATTTTTGCAAAAATAGTTGTAAAAAAACAAATAAATTGATATACTAAGTACGAATAGAATAAAATTAGGGAGGGTTTATTATGGAAGAGAATGAAGAATTAAAAGTTGTAGAACAAGCTGCAGAAGAAGTTAAAGGAGAACAAGAGGGAAACTCAATAAGAATAGCAGATGATGTTGTTGCTGTTATTGCTGGAGTTGCAGTTTCAGAAGTGCCAGGAGTAGCTGGAATGTCTGGAGGTTTTGCAGGTGGAATTTCAGAAGTATTTAGTGGCAAGAAAAATATGGCAAAAGGTATTAAAGTAGAGGTTGGAGAAAAAGAAGCCAAAATAGATGTTAATATAATTGTAGAGTATGGAACTAGAATACCAGATGTAGCTTTTGAAATTCAAAATAGAGTAAAAAAAGCTGTTGAAACAATGACAGGATTAAAGGTTTTAGAAGTAAATGTTCATGTTCAAGGTGTTTCTGCAGTAGCTGATAAGCAAGAAACTCAAGAGACAGAAAACAAACAAGAAGAATAATACACAAAAAGGTGCCTTAGAAAAGTGAATTTACTTGATGTAGGAAATATACAACAGGGGAATTTGCTTTGTTAAGGCACTTTTTAATCCTATAATGAAAAGAGGAAATAATAATGAAAATAATTGAAAAAATTTCATTTGCATTATTTGCAAATATTGTACTAATTTTATCTGTTTTAGTTGCATTAATAATATTCGATTGGCTTGACATAGAGATAATACATACATTAATTGTTTCATGGCTTAGCAATAGTACTGTTTCTTCTATAATACTTGGAGTTTGTATAGTGCTAATTTTGCTTGGTATAAAATGTATCTTTTTTGACTCATTCACAAAATCTGAGGAAAAAAGCAAAGAAGGAATAATGCTTGAAAATGAAAGTGGAAGACTTGTGGTAACAAGAGATACACTTGAAAATCTTACTAATAGTGTAGTTAAAGATTTTGAAAATACAGAAAGTATAACAAGTAAGGTCGTATTAGATGAAGAAGGAAATGTTAAAGTACTTGTAAACCTTACAGTAAAGCCGGATACAATCATAAAAGACTTATCTAATAATTTACAAAACAGAATAAAAGAAACAATAAAAACTTCGTTGGATTTGGAAGTAAAAGAGGTAAACATTAGAGTGAAGAATATTGCTCCTAAAACAAATACTACAACCAATAAGGAGGAATAGATATGGAAGGATTTAAGGATTTTTTAATTAAATATCATGGTGCACTAATTGGAGCAGTAATCGGAATGTTAATTTTATTTACAAATTTATACCAGCTAATTATTGGAGCAATTTTAATATTTATTGGTGCGTTTGTGGGAAACTATATTCAACACAACAAATATGATGTAAAGGAAAAAATAAAAGCATTTATAGATAAACTATAAAAGTATTACTTATTTGGAGGGAAAGATGAGCCGTTCTGAGATGAGAGAGCTTGCCTTTAAGTTTATGTATGGGGCAGAGATACAAAAAGAAATAAATATTGAGGATATTGACTCCTTTTTAGAACTAAATGAAGCGGAAAATATAGAGACAAAGGAATATATAGAGATACTAGCAAAGGGAATTTTAGAAAACGATGAAGATATTACAAATACAATAAAAAACAATCTAAAATCTGATTGGTCAATTGAAAGAATATCTAAAACAAGTTTAGCTCTTTTAAAAATTGCAATTTATGAAATTAAATATCAAAATTTGCCTTTTAAGGCCATTATAAATGAGGTAGTAAACTTAGCAAAAAAATATAGTGATGAAACATCTGCAATATTTATTAATGGTGTTCTTGCAAGCATAGTAAATTAAAGTGCAAGAAAAGGAGTACATAAAATGAAGATAAATCCAATTACGGTTACAGAGCTTAATAAATATGTTAAGGACAAAATTGCAAATGATGAATTTTTAAATAATGTACTTGTAAAGGGTGAAATATCCAATTTTAAACTACATTATACTGGACACATGTATTTTACTCTTAAAGATGAAACCTCTCTTATAAAGTGCATTATGTTTAAGGGACAAACTTCTACATTAAATTTTACTCCAAAAGACGGAATGAAAGTTCTTGTATTTGGAACTGTTTCTGTGTTTGAAAGAGATGGAGTATATCAAATATATGCAAAGGCAATGCAGGAAGAAGGAATGGGAAGCCTATATACGGCATATAAAGAGTTAAAGGCCAAATTAGAAAAAGAAGGGCTATTTGATGCAGAACATAAAAAGAAAATTCCAATGATGCCTAAAGTAATAGGAGTATTGACGTCGAAAACAGGTTCTGTTATACGAGACATTATTAATGTAAGTACAAGAAGAAATCCAAATGTGTACATAAGGCTATTGCCAGTTCCTGTGCAAGGAGAAGGGGCAGCAGAAAAAATAGCCAATGCTATTTCAATTATGAATGAAAAGAAACTTGCAGATGTTTTAATAATAGCACGTGGTGGAGGTTCGCTAGAAGACCTTTGGCCATTTAATGAAGAAATTGTTGCGAGGGCTATTTATGCATCTGAAATACCAATTATTTCAGCAGTTGGACACGAAACAGATTTTACTATAGCAGATTTTGTTGCAGATTTAAGAGCACCAACGCCTTCTGCAGCTGCAGAGCTTGCTGTTACGGATGTATTTGAATTAAGCAATAAATTAAATGAATATCAAAATAGACTTAAGGTTTTG
>JAEEGL010108795.1_pt1 | contig 11831 bp, 15 predicted proteins | sample 9134231 | NCBI WGS metagenome assembly JAEEGL01 (sample SAMN16246548, study PRJNA631951) | gut metagenome | biome: gut microbiome; feature: rumen; material: fiber-attached | host: Bos | place: Iran: Karaj | collected 2018-10 | reverse complement strand
GGGCGTGGAGGAGGTCAAGGGCCGGAACCTGGCAAACGGCCTGCCCAAGCCTGTGAACATCAACGCCAATGAGCTGATCGAAGCCTTCGTGGATCCTATGAACCACATTCTGGAGGCGATCCACACGGTTCTGGAGCGCACGCCCCCCTCTCTGGTGGGCGATCTGGACACCAACGGCATCATCATGTCCGGCGGCGGCAGCCTGATCTACGGCATGGACCGCCTGATCGAGCGCAGCACCGGCATCCGCACCTCCGTGGTGGACGATCCGGTTTCCTGCGCCGCCTACGGCGCCGGCAAGATGCTCAAGCATCTGGAGGATCTCCCCGACGGCATGCGCAATTTCTTCCGTATGCGCCAGCTGAAGGGCTGAGGAAAAAGGAGGGTAGCTTGCGGTGAACAATACGCTGGACAAGCTTCTGAAACTGGGGCGGCGGGGTCAGAAAACGAGCTGCGCCGCTGTGGTCCTGGCTGCGGGCGGCTCCGTCCGCATGGGAAGCGACAAGATCCTTGCAAGACTGGAGGAGCTGCCGGTCCTGGCCAGGACCCTGCGCCCCTTCCAGAACTGCGAATGCATCAGTGAGATCGTGGTGGTCACCAGCGCCGAGAAGCTTATGGAGGTCACCGAGCTCTGCCGGGAGTACAATATCGGCAAGGTCAGTAAAGTGGTTGCCGGCTGAAAGACCCGGGCGGAGTCCGCGCTCACCGGCGTATCCGAGGTCAGCTCCCGGGCGGAGCTGATCGCGGTGCACGACGGGGCCCGGCCTCTGGTCACCGAGGACCTGATCCGCCGCACGGTGGAGGCCGCGTCGAAAAAGCTGGCCGCCGTGCCCGCCATCCGCAGCACCGATACCCTGAAGACCGCCGGAGAGGACGGGGCCATCGTCGGCACCGTGGACCGGGAGAGCACCTGGCGCATCCAGACGCCTCAGGTTTTCAAGGCCGATCTCATCAAAGGTGCCCTGACCAAGGCCATGAAGCAGGGCCTTCCGCTGACTGACGACAGCTCGGCCATGGACGTTCTGGGCGTCACCACCTATATCGTCGAGGGAGACGAGGAAAACATCAAGCTGACCAAGCCTCTGGACCTGCTGCTGGCCGAGGCCATCCTGCGCAACAGGAGGGAGCGTAATGCGGATCGGGCAGGGCTATGACGTCCACCGGCTGGTCGAGGGCCGCAGACTGATCCTGGGCGGTGTGGAGATCCCTTATGAAAAAGGGCTGCTCGGGCACTCCGACGCGGATGTGCTCACCCACGCGCTGATGGACGCCCTCCTGGGAGCAGCGGCGTTGGGAGACATCGGCAAGCTGTTTCCCGACAAGGACCCCCGATTTGAGGGGGCGGACAGCGTCGAGCTGCTGATGCAGGTCGTCTCTCTTCTCCGCGCAAACGGTTTCCGCGTCGGGAATACGGACTGCACCGTGATCGCCCAGCGGCCGAAGCTGGCGCCCTATATCCCGGCAATGCGGCAGCGTCTTGCCGATGCGATGGGGATCGACATATCCTGCGTCAGCGTCAAGGCCACCACCGAGGAGGGCCTCGGCTTTTCCGGAGAAGGTCTCGGGATCGCGGCTCAGGCGGTCGCGCTGCTTATGGAAGAATAAACAACACGTTCCGGCTCTCCGTGCATAGGATGGATTGAATCCTGCACGGGTCGAAAAAGGGACTCTGCTCAGGCAGGGTCCCTTTTTATCAGCATTTCGGCCGCCGGATGCGGGCAAAAGGAGAGGAAAATGAAGCAGGTTTGGATCATGTTCCGCTCGCTTACCCACGCGCAGACCGCAGCGCGTCTGCTGGAACGAAGCGGGATCACGGCAACTGTAACGAGAGCGCCGCAGGGGGCAAATCCGCTGGGCTGCGGCTATGCGGTAACGATTCGAAGAAAGATCCCGGAGTCGATCGGGATCTTGCGGGATCATCACGTCCCATATAAAAAGATCATGGAACGCCTGGAGAGCGGAGAATACGCGGAGGTCCTGCTATGATCTACCTGGACCAGGCGGCGACCTCTCTGATCAAGCCTCCTTCTGTCGAATACGCGGTGGTCCGCGCCATGCGGACCATGGCAAGTCCCGGGAGAGGGGGATACGAACCTGCCATGCGGGCGGCGGAAACGGTGTTTCGCTGCAGGGAAACGGCGGCCGAGATGTTCCGTCTGCCGGGTCCGGATCGGGTCGTTTTTACCGCAAACGCCACCCATGGGCTGAATCTGGCCATCCGAACCCTGGTCAAACCCGGGGATCCGGTCGTGATCTCCGGGTTTGAGCACAACTCCGTCACCCGGCCGCTCCACGCATTGGGCGCTCGGGTCCGCGTGGCCGGACGTCGGCTCTTCGATCCCAAAGACACATGGGAAGACTTCAGAAAAATGCTGCCGGGCGCCGCCTGCGCAGTCTGTACCTGCGTCTCCAACGCCTTCGGTTATCTTCTTCCTTTCACGGAAATCGCGGCGCTCTGCAGGAGAGAAGGGGTGCCCCTGATCCTGGACGCCTCCCAGGCTGCAGGCGTGCTGGAGCTGGATATGGAGCGTTTGGGAGCAGCCTTCATGGCGATGCCCGGGCACAAGAGTTTGTTCGGCCCTCAGGGGACCGGTCTTCTGCTCTGCGGGATGAACGCGGAGCCTCTTCTGTATGGCGGCTCCGGATCCGACAGCCTGGACCAGAGCATGCCTGCATATCTTCCGGATCGTCTGGAGGCGGGGACCCACAACGTGTGCGGGATCGCGGGACTTCTGGCAGGCCTGGAATACGTCCGGGCGAAGGGGACGGAGCAGATCCTCCGCACGGAAAGAGAGCTGCTGCTGCAGTGCAGGGAGGAGCTTTCCTCGACGGAGCTGGAACTCTTTGCGGGGGATCCCGCCGCGCAGTGCGGCGTGCTTTCGCTGCGCAGCCGCCGCTTCGACGCCGAGACGCTTGCCGCCCGTCTGGCGGAGCGGGGCGTCTGCGTCCGCAGCGGTCTGCACTGCGCGCCGCTGGCCCACGAAAGCGCCGGAACGCTGGCCAGCGGGACCGTGCGTCTCAGTTTTTCGCCCATGCTGGACGCCTCGCAGATCAGCCGCGCGTGCGCGGTGATCCGCCAGGCGGCTGAGCGCAGCGAAGGGCCTTTGTCTTAAGAGTTTTTCAGATTTATCCCGCTTCCATCTGTTGCCTTTTTCATGGAAATGATATATAATAATTCAATAAGTATGATGGAAAGACTGTGCGGTCATATCACAAGGAGAGAAAGAATAAGAGGATCAGCCTATGGAAGCTGTGAAAAACCTGTTTGAAATCGCCATATCGGATATCAAGACGATGAGTTTCACGGATTTTCTGGACATCATCATCGTCGCGTATCTGATCTATAAGGTCATCTGGTTCGTGCGGAGGACCAACTCCAATAATATCGCCAAAGGGATCGTATTCATCCTGATCGCGCTGTGGCTGTCGTATATCTTCAACCTCACCATGATCAATTTCCTGCTGCGGCGTACGGTGGAGTTGGGACTCATCGCTCTTTTGATCCTGTTCCAGCCGGAGCTGCGCAGGCTGTTGGAGCGGGTCGGCCGCGGTTTCACCTCCCGCAGGACCGTTTCCAGTCCCGTGATGGAAGACGCCATTGCGCAGGCGGTCCTGGCCTGTACGGAGATGTCCGCTTCCCACACTGGCGCGTTGATGATCTTCGAGCGCAAAGACAGACTCAACAGCGTCATGAGCACCGGTACCATTATCAATTCCAATGTGTCCGCCGAGCTTATTAAAAATCTGTTTTATAACAAAGCGCCTCTGCATGACGGCGCGGTCGTGATCCGAGACGGCAGGATCGCAGCGGCAGGCTGCGTGCTGCCGCTGACGCAGAGTACCAATCTCAGCAAGGACCTCGGCATGCGGCATCGCGCCGGCATCGGGCTGAGCGAACAGTCGGACGCAGTCGTTATCATCGTATCGGAAGAGACCGGCGCGATCTCCGTTGCTGTTGAGGGCATGCTCAAGCGTCATCTGAACGGATCTGCGCTGGATAAGCTGCTGCATACCGAGCTGATCATCGAAAATGAGGACAGCTCCCGTGCGACACAGATCCTCAACAGTTTGAAGTCGCTTCTGAGAGGGAAAAAGAATGAAGAAAATGAAAAAAATAACTGACAGCAAGATTTTCTGGCTGATCGCTTCCTTTCTGATCTCTCTCTCGGTCTGGGTCTACGTGACGAGCGTGGAGACCGTACAGTCCACAAAGACCTTTCGCAACGTCCAGGTCGAGATCGTGGGGGAGGAGACGCTGCTCAATTCCCGCAACATGGTCCTGACCGACGTGGATACCAACACGGTAACGGTGGAGATCCGCGGCCCCAGGCGGGTCGTCAATGCCCTGGAAAGCGAAGATCTGGTCGCCCAGGTGGACGTCAGCAAGCTGACGCAGGCCGCCTATACCTCGCTGAATTACACGATCGTCTATCCCACCGGCACCGAAAGGCGGGATCTGACCATCGTGAGCCGTTCCCAGGATTCCATCAACTTCATGGTCTCCAAGCTCGCCAGCAAGCAGGTACCGGTCCTGGGCGGCTTTGAGGGGAGGATCGCCTCCGGCTATACGGCGGAGACGCCGGTCTTCGAGCCAAGTATCATTACCGTATCCGGGCCGGAGGTCTATCTGAAAAACGTCCATCACGCCTACGTGACCTTCGGGGCGGATCAGACGGTGGAGAGCACCTATTCGGTGGAAGCAGGCTATGAGCTGCAGGACAGCAGCTACGAGCCCTGCTCCACCACGGAGATCAGCGCCGAGCCCGCCACGATCCAGGCGACGCTGCCGATCCTCGCCATGAAAGAAGTCCCGCTTACCGTCAGCATCGTCGAGGGTGCTGGCGCAAGCGAGGCCAATACGCGCATTACCGTTGAGCCCAAGTCCATTACCCTTGCTGGAGATTCCGCGATCCTGTCCGAGATCAATCAGATCAGTCTCGGCACGGTGGACCTGACCGAGTTCACGTCCGATTTTGCCGCCACCTATTCCATTCCGGTCCCCAACGGCCTCATGAACATCACCGGCGCCACCGAGGCGAAGGTCACGATCCAGATCGTCGGTCTGGAGACGAAGACCCTGTACGTCAATGATTTCGTCTGGGTGGGACTTGGCGAGGATCAGGAAGTCGAGGCAGTCTCCGGCTACGTTCCGGTCCTGCTGCGCGGTCCGGCCAACGTGCTTTCCCTGCTGCAGAACGAGAGCATCCGTGCAGAGGCTGATTTGAGCGGATACCGGGACAAGTTCGGCAACTACATCGTGTCCATCAGGATCACGGTGCCCGGCTACAGCAACGTCGGCGCCATTCGTGACAACGGTCAGCCGGACTATACCGTCGCCATCACGCTGGAGAGGAAAGCCGAGCCATGACGCAAGACGCAATCGTGACCAGGCTCCTGCCCGATAACATGGCCGAAGTGGCCGTGACACGCGCCACCGCCTGCGGCGGCAACTGCGGGAGCTGCGAATCCTGTATGTTTCAGAGCGAACTGAAGACGACGGCCAGAAATCTGATCGACGCAAAGCCCGGACAGAAGGTCGTCATCGAGAGCAAAAGCTCCCGGATCTTCGGGGCGGCGGTGCTGGTCTACGTGATGCCGATCCTCTTTTTCCTGCTGGGCTATGCGCTGGCCGCAGCGCTCGGCGGGGGAGAAGGGATCCGGATCGCCGTGAGCTTTGCTTCGCTGCTGGTGAGCGCCGTCGTTCTGGTTTTATCCCAGCGCAGGAAAAACGAGAAAAAGCCCATCACCTTCGATATCATCGCGTGAGGGGCTGCGGAGGAGTTATGATCAAAAGCATGACCGGCTTCGGCAGCGCAAAGGGGACTGTCGAAGGCCTGGAGATCAGCGTGGAGCTGAAGAGCGTAAACAACCGTTATCTGGACACCTCTGTGCGCATGCCGCGCAGCTTTCTGTTTGCCGAGGAGATGGTCAAGTCCTGCGTCCAGTCCCATATCAGCCGCGGCAAGGTGGACGTGTTCGTCACCGTGGACAGCTCCCAGACGGGAGATACGATCGTCAAGATCAACGAGGGATTGCTGAAAGGCTATCTGGACGCCGTGGGCCATATCGCCGAGGAGTACAAGCTCCCCCTGGATCTGACCGCCCTGAGCGCCAGCCGTTTTCCCGACGTATTGAGCGTGGAGAAGAAGGACCTGGACGCGGAGGCCATCGGCAAGGGCATGGAGCGGATCGTGGAGCAGGCGCTGCAGGATTTTGACGACATGCGTCTGCGCGAAGGCGCAAAGCTGCGGGACGACGTGTTGAACCGGCTGGAGACCATATCGGATCTGGTCGCTGCAGTGGAGGAAAAAGCGCCGGAGACGGTGGAGGAGTACCGCCGCAGGCTGGAACAGAAGATGGCCGAGGTCCTGGGGACCGCCGGCATCGACGAGAACCGGATCCTGGCGGAGGCCGCGATCTTTGCCGACCGCATTGCCGTGGACGAGGAGACCGTGCGGCTGCGCAGCCACATGGCCCAGCTCACGACCATGATCAACGGGAACTCGCCCACCGGGCGCAAGATCGACTTTTTGATCCAGGAATTCAACCGGGAGGCCAACACCATCGGGTCCAAGTGCCAGAATTCCCGGATCGCACACGTGGTCGTGGATCTGAAATCCGAGATCGAGAAGATCCGGGAACAGATCCAGAACATCGAATAGGAGCTGCCTGTGAAACTGATCGGAATCGGCTTCGGAAATCTGGTGGCGGCGGAGCGGGTCATCTCCATCGTGAGCCCGGAGTCCGCGCCTATCAAGCGCATGATTCAGGAGGTGCGGGAGCGCGGCGCGCTCATCGACGCCTCCTTCGGCCGCAGCACCCGCTCCGTCCTCGTGATGGACAGCGGAAACGTCATCCTCTCGGCACTTCCGCCAGAGACGCTTGCGGCCCGTTTTGAGGACTACAATAAGGAGGAAGAGGAAGAAGATGGCTGAAAAAGGCAAACTCATCGTGATCTCCGGTCCGTCGGGCGCGGGGAAGAGCACCGTGGTCAGACAGGCCATGCAGGGCAGGAACGATATCTGCTTTTCCACCTCGGTGACCACGCGTCAGCCCAGACCCGGCGAGGTGGACGGGAAGGACTATTTCTTCATCACCGACGAAAAGTTTCGCGAAATGGTGGAGCAGGACGCGCTGCTGGAGCACGCGGAGTACGTGGCCCATTCCTACGGCACGCCCAGAGCCTTCGTAGAGCAGCAGATGACCGCCGGGATGAACGTGATCCTGGATATCGAGGTGCAGGGCGCGCGGCAGGTCCGGCAGAAAATGCCCGAGGCCGTGATGATCTTCATCATCCCGCCCGATCTGGAGGAGCTGCGAAACCGGCTCATCAAGCGGGGGACCGACAGCCTTGAGACCATCGAGGCAAGACTGGTCCGGGCCCGCCAGGAATACGGTGAAGCGGACTTTTACGACTATATCATCGTCAATGACGATCTGGATCTGGCCGCGGCGGAGTTTGCCGCGATCATCCGGGCAGAGCACTGCCGCTATACCGAACGCGCGCACTGGCTCTCTGAAATTTGAAAATCAGCCGTGAATACGGCAGAATGGAGTATACAACTATGATGCTTTATCCCCCCGTCGCCGAATTGGTCGACAAGATCGGCAGCCGCTATCAGCTCGTGAACCTGGTAGCACGCCGCGCCCGCGCCATCTACGCCGAGGCCGAAGAGGAACAGATCTCTCTGGACCGCAAGCCTGTTTCCTCCGCTATCGATGAGGTCTACACCGGGAAGCTCTCCATCGCGGGAGAAAAGAAAGACTAAACTATCCCATCCACGGAAAGGGCGGTGATCCGTTTGCCGGTTCTCATAGCAAAAATTGCGGTGTCCGCGGCAACCTATTGGATCGACCGCCCCTACGACTATCTTGTCCCGGAGGAGATGCAGGAAACGCTCCGGCCCGGGATGCGAGTCAGCGTTCCCTTTTCCCGCGGCAACCGCAGGACGGAGGGCGTGGTCCTGGCCGTGACGAGCGGCAGCAGGCAGGATGCGCTCAAGCCCGTTTTGAGTGTGCTGGATCGGGAAAGCGTGCTGACGGAGGAGCAGATCCACCTGGCCCTGTTCATGCGGGAGCGCTTTTTCTGCACGGTCTACGACGCCGTCAAGGCCATCCTTCCCGCCGGACTCTGGTTCAAGGAGGACGGGTCGCAGCGCGTGAAGGACAAGACCGTAGAAATGGCCTGCCTTGCCATCTCCTCGGAGGACGCCGCCGACACGGCGGACCGTATCCGGCGCCGCTCGCCCAATCAGGCGCGGCTGCTGGACATGCTCTGCAGCTTTGAGGCGCTGCCGGTGCGGGAACTGCTGCTCCATTGCGGGGCGTCCCGTCCCTCGCTGAAGGCCTTGTGCGAAAGGGAGCTCGTGAGGCTGTACGAGCGGGAGGTCTATCGCCGCCCCGTGACGGCGCCGGAAGAAATGACGGCGCTTCCCGTTCTGTCCGAGGAGCAGAGCCGCGCCTTCGAGGGTCTGTCCGCTCTGGCCTGCGGAGGAAAAGCCGGAGCAGCGCTGCTGCAGGGCGTCACCGGCAGCGGCAAGACCAGCGTGTACATCCACCTGATCCGGCAGCAGCTGGACCGGGGGAAGACCGCCATCCTTCTTGTCCCCGAGATCGCGCTGACGCCTCAAATGCTCCAGACCTTTTCCGGTCATTTCGGCGACGAGGTGGCGGTGCTGCATTCCAGCCTTTCCACCGGTGAGCGCTACGACGAATGGAAGCGCATCAAAACCGGCCGGGCGCGGCTCGTCATCGGCACACGCAGCGCCGTCTTCGCGCCGGTGGAGGATCTGGGCATCCTGATCATCGACGAGGAGCAGGAGGAATCCTATCGCTCCGAGAACAGCCCCCGCTATTCCACCCGGGACGTTGCCAAATATCGCTGTGCCAAAGCGGAGTGCCTGCTCCTTCTGGCTTCTGCCACGCCGGAGCTGGTCACGCGCTATCAGGCCCAGGTCGGCAACTATGCCTATTTTCGGCTGGACAGCCGTTACAATGCCCAGGAGCTGCCGAAGGTGCGGATCGTGGACATGAAAAAGGAGCTGCGCGCCGGCAACGGCGGCAGCATCAGTTCCTTTCTGCGGCAGGAGCTGCAGAAGAACCTGGACGCCGGGGAGCAGAGCATCCTGTTCCTCAACCGGCGGGGCGCGAACAAGCTCATCACCTGCGGCGACTGCGGATACACCTACAAGTGTCCCCGCTGCAGCGTGTCGCTCACGTATCACAGCGTCAGCCGACGTCTTCTGTGCCATTACTGCGGCTACTCCCGGCGGCTTGACAGCGCCTGTCCCGACTGCGGCGGCAAGCTGAACTTCGTCGGCGCGGGCACGCAGCTCGTCGTAGAGGAGCTGCAGGAGCTTTTTCCCGGCAGGGAGATCCTGCGCATGGATACCGATTCCGTCGCGCCTGTGGGCTCTCACGAGCTCCTGTTTGAAAAATTTCGAAAAGAGAATATCCCCTTCCTGGTGGGCACGCAGATGGTCACCAAGGGGCTGAATTTTGAAAACGTGACTCTGGTCGGCGTTTTGTCCGCGGACCAGAGCCTGTACGCCGGGGATTACCGGGCGGGGGAGCGGACCTTCTCCCTCATCACCCAGGTGGTTGGCCGCAGCGGACGCGGCGCGAAACCCGGCCGGGCCGTGATCCAGACCTACACCCCCGGCAACGACACCATCCGTCTCGCGGCAAAGCAGGATTACGACGCCTTCTTTACCGAGGAGCTGGAGCTGAGAAGACTGCAGAACGCCCCGCCCTTTACGGACCTCCTTGCCGTGACCTTCTCCGGGATGGACGAGGTCCAGGTGATCCAGGCGGCCCGCTTCGTCAAGGCGCGGCTGGAGGCCCTCATCGGGCCGCAGCGTGCCGCCTTCCTGGGACCGACGCCTCTGCCGGTGGTCAAGGTCAACAACCGTTACCGTTATCGCGTGCATATCAGCTGCCGCGCCGGTACGGCCATCCGCTCGCGGATCTCCGCGGCCATGATCGAATGCTGCGAGGACAAGCGCTTCCGCGGCGTCTCCGTCTTTGCGGAGAGCGACCCGATCAATTAGAGAACAGACGCCCCTGGGGCAGAATGGAGAACGATATGGCAATACGCAACATCCTCACCAAGGAACAGCCCGGGCTTTACAAGAAATGCCGCCCGGTGACCGAGTTCAACGCCCGGCTGCACCAGCTTCTGGACGATATGGCCGAGACCCTGGACCTGGCAAACGGCGTGGGTCTTGCCGCGCCTCAGGTCGGCGTGCTGCGGCGGGCCGTGCTGGTGCTGGAGACCAACGTCCCCGAAGGAGAACCGGAGAAGCTGCTGGAGCTCATCAACCCCGAGATCATCGAGACTTCCGGGGAGCAGGACGGGCCCGAGGGCTGTCTCAGCGTTCCGGGAGAATACGGGCTGGTCAAGCGGCCCATGAACGTGAAGGTCCGCGCCCAGGACCGATTCGGCAACTGGTTCGAGGCCGAGGGCACGGGACTCACCGCCCGCTGCTTCTGCCATGAGATCGACCATCTGGACGGGATCGTGTTCACCTCCAAGTGCGAGCGCATGCTCACCGAGGAGGAGCTGCAGGGCGACAGTGAGGAATAAGATGCGGATCGTGTTTATGGGCACGCCGGATTTCGCGGCGGCCTCCCTGAAAAAGCTTCTGGACGAGGGATTTTCGGTGGCGGGCGTCTTCACCCAGCCGGACAAGCCCAAGGGCCGCGGCATGGAAACGAGCTTTTCTCCGGTGAAGGAGCTCGCGGTGCAGGCCGGGATCCCGGTCTATCAGCCGGAGAAGATGCGGGACGGGACAGCGCTCGCCATTCTGCGTCAGCTGCAGCCGGATATTCTTGTGGTGGTGGCCTATGGGCGCATCCTGCCGGATGAACTGCTGGCCCTTCCGAAATACGGCGCGATCAATGTCCACGGCTCTCTGCTGCCGAAATTCCGGGGCGCCGCGCCCATCCAGTGGGCGGTGCTGAACGGGGACGAGGTAACCGGTGTCAGCACCATGTACCTGGCCCACGATATGGACGCAGGCGACGTGATCTACACCGCGGAGACCCCCATCGGGGAATTTGAGACATCCGGCGAGCTTTTCGACCGGCTCAAGGACATGGGCGCACAGCTTCTGGTGAGGACCCTGTGGGATATCGAGGCGGGCACGGCCCCCCGGACGCCCCAGGATCACAGCCGGGCCAGCTACGTGAAGATGCTGGACAAATCCCTCTGTCCCATCGATTGGGACCGGAGTCCCCGGGCGATCGTCAAGCAGATCTGCGGCCTGCAGCCCTGGCCCGTGGCCACTATGGAGCTGGACGGCGCGACGGTGAAGGTCTTTGCGGCCGCGTATACCGATACCCGCACCGACCGGGCGCCGGGTACGCTGCTCTCCGCCGACGAACGCGGCATCGAGATCGCCTGCGCGGGAGGGGAGACCCTGCGCATCACCCAGCTGCAGGCGCCCGGGAAGAAACGGATGGCGGCGGCGGATTATCTGCGCGGCCACCCCCTGGGGAAACACAGATGAAGAAAAACGCAAGGGCTGCGGCCCTTTATGCGCTGGAGCGCTGCCGGAAGTCCGGCGCCTGGTCCGGAGCGGCCATCGACGGCGCCGTGCGGGACTTCGAGCTGGACGGCAGGGACGCCGCTCTGACCGCCAGACTCACGCTGGGCGTCCTGCAGAACGGCAGCTATCTGGACTACTATATCGATCTGTACGCGAAGCGGGGACTGGAGAGCGGGCTGCGGGAGCTCCTGCGTCTGGGTGCCTTTCAGCTTCTCTTCCTGGACAAGATCCCGGCCCATGCCGCCGTCAGCGAGACGGTGAGCCTGTGCCGGAGCCGGGGCT
>JAEEGL012056589.1_pt1 | contig 11832 bp, 21 predicted proteins | sample 9134231 | NCBI WGS metagenome assembly JAEEGL01 (sample SAMN16246548, study PRJNA631951) | gut metagenome | biome: gut microbiome; feature: rumen; material: fiber-attached | host: Bos | place: Iran: Karaj | collected 2018-10 | reverse complement strand
GTAGATATAACTAAGAAGGCAATTGAATGTATGAGTCAAGATTATGATTTTATATTAATGAATTTTGCAAATGCTGATATGGTTGGTCATACAGGTAATTATGATGCTACTGTAAGAGCATGTATGGTATTGGACATATGTTTAAAGAAGTTAATTGAAAAAGCTGAAGATAATTTCTATAAAGTAATAGTAACGGCAGATCATGGCAATGCTGATATTATGATAGATGATGCTGGTAATAAGGTAACAACTCATACTTTGTCTAAAGTACCATTTATTATATTAGATAACAATGTTGAGTTAAAAGAAGAAGGAGATATTACTATGATAGCTCCAACAATATTGGAATATATGGATATAGCAGTACCAGATGAGATGAAAAATACAGAAATACTACTTAAGTAGTAGAAAAATGTAATAAGATTTGATAATATAATATAGAAGGAGTTTGATAAAATGGAAGATACAGTGGTTGAAGTTGCCGAAAAGAAAAAAAGCGGAAAGGGAATAGTTCTTACTATAATAGGTGTATTAGTAGTAGCACTTATTGGAATTGGTGGATATTTATATCTTACCGGGCCAAAGACAAATGTTTATTTAAAAATAATTGATGAATTTTCTAGTGCGTCACTTAAAGCATTAAATATTGCTGATACAAGTGATAAGAAAGAAATGAATTATGAAGCATCAGTTTCTTTAAAAACGTCAAGTGCTAATTATAAATCTATAGCAGATGTTTTAAATAAAATTAAGGTTAAGGCAAAAATCCAAAGTGATTTTGATAGTAAGAAAATAAATGGAAATCTTGAGTTATTCTATAATAACGCATCAACAATTGATGGAAGTTTATATATTAATGATAATGATATGTATTTAAGTATTAAATCTTTATATGATAAGTTACTTAAATTGCCAGCAGATGAAGATTTTTCTTTAGATAGTATATGGAAGATGGCTAATCAAAATAATCATATAACTATTATTAAAGAATTAACAAGTATAGTAAAGAATAATTTAAAAGAAGAATATTTTACTAGTACTGATGAAAAGTTAAATGTTCTTGGAAAAGAAGTGAACGTATTAAAACAAACATTTACTTTAAATGGAAATGATTTAAAGGAATTTACTGATGCAGTTAAGAAAGATATTTTAAGTAATGAAACACTACTAAAGGCTTTAGCTGATACATCTGATATAACTGTTGATGAATTAAAGAGTGAAATAGAACAAAGCGAAAACAACTTTACTGAAGAAAGCATATTTTTATCAGAGATATACATTAACAAGAAAACAAGAGAAATTGAATATGCTAAGGTAAAGATGGATTCAGAAATGTATGAATTTGTTAAATCAGCAGAAAATACATATGATATAAAATATCTTGAAACTAAGGTTGGATCTATATCAGCAAATGATGATAATCTAATCATTTATATAAATAGTGAAACTGGAAATGCAGAAATAACTATAAAAGAAAATAATGTTGAAGTAGTAATAACTAGTGGTACAACATCAATCAATATGGTGCTAAAAGGAAACGAAAAGAGTGGTATTGCTACAATTAAAACTGTTGATAAAGCATTAGATATTGATGCAACGGTTAATATAACTTATTCTGTTAAAAATATTAAATCATTAGACGCTATAAATTATAGTGATTATAAGAATATTGATAAGTTGACAGATGAAGAATATAATTCAATTATGACTAAGATTTATGGTAACAAAAACTTAGCTACAATGATTCAAGACATAATGGGTCAATATAGTTCTGTTCCGGAATTTTAGAAATCAAAATAAATCCTGCTTAACACAGGATTTTTTTGTTTGTAAAATAGTTAAAATTTATGCTTGCATTTCATATAATTATTGTGCTATAATTTTAAACGTATGACTGCGATGATGCGCGAGGTTGCTGATACACTAGGGTAAGTTGGTAAATATTATTCTAGTTAACCCAGGGAATTCGAGTGGAGCAAGTCTATACTAGATATAGGCGAAAGGAGGACATGGATAATGTCAAATAGTAAAGTTAGAATCAACTTAAGGGCTTATGATCATAGATTACTTGATTTAGCGGCTTCAAAAATAGTTGATACTGTTAAAAGAACTGGTGGAGAAGTTTCTGGTCCAGTACCGCTTCCAACTGAAATTGAGAAGTTTACTGTACTTAGAGCTGTACACAAATATAAGGATAGTCGTGAACAATTCGAAAGAAGAACTCATAAAAGACTAATCGATATTAAAAATCCTAGTAAGGAAACTGTTGATGCTTTAACTCATTTAGATTTACCAAGTGGTGTTGACATCGAAATTAAATTATAGAAAAGGAAGGAAAAATTATTATGAAAGGAATCTTAGGACGCAAAGTTGGAATGACTCAAGTATTTACTAAAGATGGTAAATTAATTCCTGTAACAGTAGTATCTTGTGAACCTAATACAGTAATGCAAGTTAAAACTGTTGAAAAAGATGGATATAATAGTATTCAACTTGGCGTAGTAGACAAAAAAGAAAACCGTGCTAATAAGGCTGAAAAAGGTCGTGCACAAAAAGCTAATACTGCTCCTAAGCGCTTCTTAAAAGAAATTAGAAATGCTGAAGGAACATATAACGTTGGAGATACTATTTCTGCTAACGTATTCGAAGTAGGAGAAATAGTTGACGTAACTGGTACTTCAAAAGGACATGGAACTGAAGGTGTTATTAAGAGACATAACCAATCTAGAGGACCTATGGGACATGGATCACATTATCATAGAAGACCAGGATCACTTGGTACTATGTTACCTAAAAGAGTTTTAAAGGGTAAGAATCTACCTGGACATATGGGTGTTGAAACAGTAACTATTCAAAATCTAGAAATTATTGAAGTAAATACAACTGATAATTACATTTTAGTAAGTGGAAATATTCCGGGTGCTAAAAATTCGTTTGTATTTATTAAGAGTGCTGTTAAAAATTCTCGTAAGAAAGATGTAAAAGAACTTGTAGATTATACTGAAGAAACAGTAGTAGATTCAGTTGAAGATGTTAAAGAGGAAGTTGTAGAAGAAGTTACTCCTGAAGTTGAAGAAACAGAAGAGGTAGTTGAAACTCCAACAGAAGAAACTCCAGAAGAAAGTAAGGAGGAAGCATAATGGCAAAAGTTAGTGTTAAAAATTTAAAAGGTGAATCTGTAAAAGATTTAACATTAAATGCTGATGTATGGAATGTTGAAGTAAATGATGATGCATTAAAGAAGATGATTCGTTTACAATTAGACAGTATGCGTCAAGGAACAAGAAAAACTAAGACTAGAGCAGAAGTTTCTGGTGGCGGTAAGAAACCATGGAGACAAAAAGGAACTGGACGTGCTCGTCAAGGAAGTATTCGTGCTACACAATGGCGTGGTGGTGGAATAGCTTTCGGAGTTAATCCAAGAGATTATGGATTTAAGATTAATCGTAAAGAAAGAGTTCTAGCTTTAAAAACTGCTTTAACATATAAAGCTAAAGAAAAAGCATTAGTAGTTATTGATTCTATTAAATTAGGTTCATTAAAAACTAAAGAATTTACTAAATTATTAGAAACATTAAAATTAAATGGAAAAGTACTATTTGTTACTAGTGATGAAAACGAAAAATTATTTATGGCATCTAGAAACATGGGAAATGTATTAATTTTAATGGCTGATGAGTTAAATTGCTATGATATTACGAATGCAGATATGCTAGTAGTTGAAGAAGAAGCAATGAAACATATTGAGGAGGGACTTAAATAATGAAACATTATAGTGATATTATTTATTCTCCAGTTATTACTGAAAAATCTATGGCAGAAAGACAAAATAATGTATATACATTTAAGGTATGTAAGACTGCTACTAAAGATGAAATAAGAAATGCTATTGAAGAAGCATTCAAAGTAACTGTAAAAAGTGTTAATACACTTAATACTAAAACAAAAAAACGTAGAGTTGGAAGATATGCTGGTACAACAAAAGCTTATAAAAAAGCAATTGTTACACTAGCAGATGGATCTTCAATTGATTTATAGGAGGATATTATGGCAATAAAGAATTATAAACCTACTACTAATGGACGTAGGGGAATGACTTCATTATTAAATGAAGAATTAACTATAAATAATAACCCTACTAAATCATTAATTAAAAAGGTAAGTAAAACTGGTGGAAGAAATAACCAAGGTAAAATGACAGTTCGCCATATTGGTGGTGGAGCTACTAAAAAATATCGTGTTATTGATTTCAAAAGAAATAAAGTTGGTGTTACTGGACGTGTTGCAACAATTGAATACGATCCAAATAGAAATGCTAACATTGCATTAATTAACTATCGCGATGGTGAAAAGAAATATATTATTGCACCTAACGGATTAAAAGTTAATATGATAATTGAAAATGGTGAAGGTGCAGATATCAAAGTTGGTAATGCATTACCTTTACAAAATATTCCTGTTGGTACAATGGTTCATTGTATTGAATTAAAACCAGGAAAAGGTGCTGAATTATGTCGTGCTGCTGGTACAAGTGCTCAAATCCTTGGACGTGATGGTAAGTATGTAATAGTACGTTTACAATCAGGTGAAACAAGAAAAATATTAGGAACTTGTATTGCAACAGTTGGTGTAGTTGGTAATGAAGATGCTAACCTAGTAAATTTAGGAAAAGCTGGAAGAAAAAGACACATGGGAATCAGACCTACTAATAGAGGTAGTGTAATGAACCCTAATGATCACCCTCATGGTGGTGGAGAAGGACGTGCTCCAATTGGTAGAAAGAGTCCAATGACTCCTTGGGGTAAACCTGCTCTTGGTCATAAGACTCGTAAGTCTAAAAAAGCTTCTGAGAAACTAATAGTTAGTAGGAAGAAAAAATAGGAGGATATAAGTTATGGCAAGAAGTTTAAAAAAGGGACCTTATGTAGAAGCATCACTTCTAAAAAAGGTTCAAGAATTAAATAAAGAAAACAAAAAAACAGTTGTTAAAACTTGGTCAAGAAGAAGCACAATTTTCCCTGACTTTGTTGGACATACTATAGCTGTTCATAATGGAAAAGATTTTATTCCAGTTTATATCACTGAAGAAATGGTTGGTCATAAACTTGGAGAATTTGCTTTAACTCGTAAATTCAATGGTCATGGAGGTAACAAATAATGGAAGCATTTGCAATTCATAAAGGTGCAATAATTAAACCAAGACTTGCTCGTATGACTATGGATTTAGTAAGAGGTAAAGATGTTAAAACAGCTAGAAATATATTAACTACAACTAATACTAAAGCAAGTACTATGATATTAAAGGTATTAAACTCAGCAGTAGCTAATGCAGTTAATAATAATGGTGCTAAGGAAGAAGACTTAGTTATTAAAGAATGTTTTATTAATCCTGGTAGAGTATTAAAAAGAATTAAATTCGCTAGCCGTGGAAATGTAGACAGACATGATAAAAGAACAAGTCATATAAAAGTTGTTGTAACTGATAATAAAATGGAAGGAGATGCTAAATAATGGGACAAAAAGTTAATCCAGTTGGATACCGTTTAGGTGTAAATAAAGATTGGGATTCTCGTTGGTATGCTAAAAAAGATTATGCTGATAATCTTAATAAAGATATAAAAATACGTGAATATATCTTAACTAGTCTTAAAGATGCATCTATATCTTCTGTTATTATCGAAAGAAAGAAAAATAGAGTTGAAGTAACAATCAGAACTGCTAAACCTGGTGTAATAATTGGTCGTGGTGGTGAAGATATTGATGCTTTACGTAAAAAAATATCTAAACTTGTTAATGAAGAAGTATTTATTAACATAGTTGAAGAAAAGAATGCAAATTTAAATGCTAAATTAGTAGCAGATAATATTGCATTACAAATTGAAAACCGTGCTCCATTTAGAGCAGCACAAAAAAGAGCTATTAGAGATACTATGAAAGCTGGAGCTAAAGGTATTAAAACTTTAGTTTCTGGAAGATTAAATGGTGTTGAAATGGCTAGAAGTGAAGGTTATACAGAAGGTACAGTTCCTCTTCATACAATTCGTGCAGATATCGATTATGCACAATCAGAAGCTAACACAACTTATGGAAAAATTGGTGTAAAAGTATGGATTTATAAAGATGAAATATTACCTGCAAAAGGAAATAAAAGGGTTGAAAAAAAGGAGGCGACTTTAGATGTTAATGCCAAAGAGAACTAAATATAGAAAGTCGCACAGATTATCATATGATGGCCATGCAAAAGGAAATACTGAACTATCTAAAGGTGAATATGGACTTATGGCTCTTGAGGGAGCATGGGTATCAGCTCGTCAAATAGAAGCAGCTCGTATTGCTATGACACGTTATATGAAACGTGGTGGAAAAGTATTTATTAATATTTTCCCACACTTACCTATAACTAAGAAACCTCTTGAGACTCGTCAAGGTAAAGGTAAAGGAAACGTAGAAGAATACGTTGCAGTAGTTAAGGCTGGAAAAATTATGTTTGAGATAAGTGAAATTGATGAAGCAACAGCTAGAGAAGCTTTAAGACTTGCTTCGCATAAACTTCCTATCAGATGTAAATTTATTAAAAAGGATGGTGAATAGTAGTGGATATTAAAGATATTAGAAAATTATCTGATGCTGATTTAGCAAAAAAGATAAAAGAGACTAAAGAAGAATTATTCACAAAAAGAATGCAACAAGCAAATGGTACTTTAGAGCATCCAGTTGAACTTCGTAGATTAAGAAGAGATGTTGCAAAGATGAAAACTGTTCTTAGAGAAAGAAAAATGGATGGAGGTAATAATTAATGGAAAAAAGAGTACAAGAATTAACTGGTAAAGTTGTAAGTGATAAAAACGAAAAAACAATTACTGTTTTAGTTGAAACTTATAAAAAACATCCATTATATAACAAACGTGTTAAATACTCTAAGAAGTATACAGCACATGATGAAAAAAATGAAGCAAAAGTAGGAGATACAGTTAGAATTAGAATGACTAAACCATTATCTAAAACTAAAAGATATGAATTAGTATCAGTTCTAGAAAAAGCTGTAATTCTTTAGGAGGTATATTATGGTTAGAGAGGAAACAAGATTAAAAGTAGCAGATAACTCTGGTGCACGTGAACTTTTAGTAATAAGAGTTATGGGTGGATCTAAAGTAAAATCTGGTAATATTGGTGATGTTGTTGTTGGAACAGTTAAGAAGGCTATTCCAAATAGTAGTATTCCTAAAGGAAGAGTTGTTAAGGCTGTTATCGTTAGAAGCGTTGAAGGCGTTAGAAGAGATGATGGTTCTTATATTAAGTTTGATGACAATGCTTGTGTATTAATAAGAGATGATAAAACTCCTATTGGTACAAGAGTATTAGGTCCAGTAGCTAGAGAATTAAGAGATAAAGATTATATGAAGATCGTATCTTTAGCTCCTGAGGTTTTATAGGAGGAAATATGAAGATTAAAGTTAATGACAATGTTAAAGTTATTACTGGTGAAGATAAAGGTAAAACTGGTAAAGTATTAAAGACTTTAAAGAAAGAAAATAAAATTGTTGTTGAAGGTGTAAATATTTCTAAAAAACATTCAAAACCTAGAACAAATAATGATAAGGGTGGTATTTTCGATATTGAAATGCCTATCCATGTATCAAATGTAAAATTAGTAGATAGTAAAGAAGTAAAGAAAGAATCTAAAAAAGAGGAAAAAACTACTTCAAAAAAATCTACAAAGAAAGCTAGTAAGTAGGTGAATTTATGAGTACATTTAAAGATTTATATAATAATGATATTAAAAAAGATTTGATGAAGGAATTTAAATATACAAGTGTAATGCAAGTTCCTAAATTAGAAAAAATAGTTGTTAATATGGGTGTTGGTGAAGGTAGCCATGATGTTAAATTCATCGATGCAGCAGTTAAGGATCTTGAAGTTATTACTGGACAAAAACCTGTTGTAACTAAAGCTCGTAAATCAATTGCTGGCTTTAAATTAAGAGAAGGACAACCTGTTGGTGTTAAAGTAACATTAAGAGGTGAAAATATGTACAATTTCTTTGAGAAATTAGTTAAAATTGGTCTTCCTCGTGTTAGAGATTTCCGTGGAGTATCAGGAAATGCTTTTGATGGAAAAGGAAATTATACATTAGGAATTAAAGAACAATTAATATTCCCAGAAATTGAATATGATAACGTTTATAAGATTCGTGGTATGGATATTGTATTCGTTACTACAGCAAAAAGTAATGATGAAGCAAAAGCATTACTAAAGGCATTTGGAATGCCATTTAAAGGTTAGGTGTAAATATGGCTAAGACAAGTATTAAAGTTAGAAATAAAAGAAAGCAAAAGTTCTCAACAAGAGAATATACAAGATGTGAAAGATGTGGTAGACCACATGCAGTTCTATCTAAATTCAAATTATGTCGTATATGTTTTAGAGAACTAGCTAATGAAGGCCAAATACCTGGCGTAAAGAAATCTAGTTGGTAAGAAGGAGGAAAAATATGTTTGTACAAGATAAAATAGCTGATATGTTAACTCGTATTAGAAATGCTAATACAATGAGATATTCTACTGTTGAAGTTGTTGGAACAAAGATGACTTTAGGAATTGCTGAAATTCTTAAAAGAGAAGGATATATTGAAGATTTCCAATATGAGAAAAATAGTACTGGTGATAAACTTACATTAACACTTAAATATGGTGCTAAGAAAGAAAGAGTTATTACTGGATTAAAAAGAATTAGTAAATCTGGATTGCGTGTATATGCAACAGTTGAAGAACTTCCTCGTGTTCTTAATGGACTAGGAATAGCAATCATTTCTACTTCTAAAGGTTTAATGACTGATAAAGAAGCTAGAAAAGAAGGATTAGGAGGCGAAGTCCTTGCCTACATATGGTAAGTAATTATGAGTAGAATTGGTGAAAGAAAATTAACTATACCTGAAGGTGTAGAAGTAAATGTTGAAAATAATATAGTTACTGTAAAAGGTAAAAAGGGAGAACTAAAGTTAAACGTTAATCCATTAATAGAAGTTAAAGTTGAAGATGGTGTTGTTAAAACAACTCAAAAGAAAACTACTAAAACTGCTAATATAATGCAAGGTACTATTAATTCTTTAGTAGGAAGCATGATTGATGGTGTATCTAAAGGATTTGAAAAAAGTCTTGAAGCAGTTGGAGTTGGATATCGTTTCAATGTTCAAGGAAATAAAATTACTGTTAATGCTGGATATTCTCATCCAGTTGTAGTGGAAATTCCACAAGGACTTAGTTGTGAATTAGTAAGTAATACAGAAATTACTATAAAAGGTATTGATAAACAAAAAGTATCTGAATTTGCAGCTAATGTAAGAAAAATAAGAGAACCTGAACCATATAAAGGTAAAGGTATTCGTTATAAAGGCGAATATGTTCGTCGTAAAGAAGGAAAGAAAGCGGCTTAAGGAGGTAAAATATGATAAGAAAAGAATCTAAAAATGAAACTCGTTTAATAAGACATGCAAGAGTTAGAAAAAATATTAGTGGTACTAAAGAAGTTCCTCGTTTAAATGTATTCCGTTCAAATGGGCAAATTTATGCTCAAGTAATTGATGATGAAAAGGGAAATACATTAGTAGCATCTTCAAGTCGTGAATTAAAACTTACAAATGGTGGTAATGTTGAGGCTGCTAAAGCAGTTGGAAAAGATATTGCTGAAAAATGTAAGAAAGCAAAGATTAAAAAGGTTGTATTTGATCGTGGTGGATATTTATATCATGGTCGTGTGAGTGCTCTAGCAGATGCTGCTAGAGAAGCAGGATTAGAGATATAGGAGGATATAATGGATAATAAAGAAACTAAAGAAGTAAAGAAAACTTTTAAAAGAAATACTGAAGTTAAAAAGAACTTATTAGAAGAAAAAGTTATATCTATATCTAAAGTAACAAAAGTTACTAAAGGTGGAAGACATTTTAGATTTAAAGCAGATGTTGCAGTAGGAAATAGAAAAGGATTAATTGGTCTTGGTACTGGTAAATCAAATGAAGTTTCTGAAGCAATAAAAAAAGCAATTACTGCTGCAAATAAGAATGTTGTAAAAGTATCTTTAATGGATAATCGTACTATTCCTCATGAACAAACTTCAAAAGTAGGTAGAAGTGTAGTACTTCTTAAACCTGCTAAAGAAGGTCGTGGAATAATTGCTGGTGGTGCTGCTCGTGCAGTATTAGAACTTGCTGGCGTTAAAGACATAGTTGCAAAAAGTTTGGGAGCAAATACTCAAATTAATGTTGCTAAAGCTACATTAGATGCCTTAATGGCTCAAAGAACTCCTGAGCATATTGCAGAACTTCGTGGAAAAAAGGTGGAGGAATTATAATGAAATTAGAAAATTTACCAAAATCTAAAGAAACAAAAGTAAATAAAAGAGTAGGAAGAGGACCTGGATCAGGAATGGGTAAAACATCAACTCGTGGGGAAAATGGTCAAAAGTCTAGAAGTGGTGCATCAATTTCTGCATGGTTCCAAGGTGGACAAACACCTCTATACAGAAGAATACCTAAAAGAGGATTCAATAATAAGAGATTTAGAACTGAATTTGCAACAATTAATCTTAGTGATTTAAACAAATTCTTTAAAAATGGTGATGTTGTTACACCGGAAATATTAAAAGAAAGAGGAATTATTAAGAAAGAGCTAGCTGGTATTAAAGTTTTAGCAAATGGTACTCTTGAAAAGAAATTAACTATTAAAGCTCAAAGATTTTCAAGTAAAGCTGTTACTAAAATTGAAGAAGCTGGCGGTAAAGCTGAGGTGATTTAGATGTTTAAAGGTTTTTCCCAACTTTTTAGTAAGTCTAATAAAGATATAAGAAAAAGATTATATTTTACATTAGCTTGCTTAGGATTGTTCTGTTTGGGAACAACCGTTACTATTCCTTGGGCATCTAGAATAACTGAAGATTTAGGTTTTCTAGAAATATTTAACCTAATGAGTGGTGGTGGATTAGAGAACTTCTCAATATTTGCATTAGGAGTATCTCCATACATTACTGCATCAATCATAACTCAATTATTAGAGATGGATATTGTTCCATACTTTAAAGAGTTAAAAGATCAAGGATATGTCGGAAGACAAAAAATAAATAAAATAACAAGATATTTAGCAATAGTTCTTGGATTTGTTCAAGCATATGCATTATGTATATTCTATATGAAGGGTTTAGGAACTATGGAAATGATTAAAACTGCATTAGTAATGACTGCAGGTACATCATTCTGTTTATGGTTAGGTGACCAAGTTACTCAAAAAGGTTTGGGTAATGGTACATCTATGATTATTATGGCTGGTATTGTTGCTCGTATGCCAAGAATATTTGGTGGAGCCTATACTGCACTTATCAATGGAGGTAATGCTTTACCATTAGGTATAACATTATTTACATTATTTGTTGTAGTATATATCTTAGTATTAATCGGAGTAATTTATGTTCAACTTGCTGAAAGAAGAATACCTATTCAATACGCAAATAGAACAACTTCAGCATATGGCGCACAACAAAGTTATTTGCCAATTAAATTAAATTCAGCAGGTGTAATACCAGTAATATTTGCTCAAATATTACTTACTATACCATCTACAGTAGTTGCGTTAACTAAGAATGAAGGAGCGATAAATTTTGTTAATAAGTATATCGTATATACATCTAATACAGGTTTATTACTATATTTAATTCTTATCTTATTCTTTGGATACTTCTATACATTTATGGTTATGAATCCAGATGAAATGAGTAAGAATTTAAATGAAAGAGGAGGATATATTCCTGGTGTAAGACCTGGTGAAGATACTTCAAAGTATATTG
>JAEEGL010881681.1_pt1 | contig 11832 bp, 10 predicted proteins | sample 9134231 | NCBI WGS metagenome assembly JAEEGL01 (sample SAMN16246548, study PRJNA631951) | gut metagenome | biome: gut microbiome; feature: rumen; material: fiber-attached | host: Bos | place: Iran: Karaj | collected 2018-10 | reverse complement strand
CGTTTTTCTTCCGGTAATAGATGGAATAGCTAATATTTCATGATTAAACCATTTATAAACATCAAACATTAGTTATGATTAATTAATAGCTACTAATAAGAATGCATGTACAGTATGAAAATCTTGCCATAAGAATTCTCTACTTCTTAAGAATGGTCTAGTTTCTTTTTCATAACGAAATACATTACACCATTGATTATATAATTTTGGTAAATCTTTATATGATTTAATATGTTTTTTATAATAATCACAAAATAACGTTTCGGAAGTTGAACGAATGGCAAATCTTTCATCAAACTTTCTATTACCTACTTCTGTAGCCCATACTACTTCAGGTGCAAAACCTTCAATTAATTCTTTTTCTTTGTTAAATAAACTTTCAGGTATTAGTAATGGTAATTGAACATTAACATGGCCTAATTCTTTAAACTTCTTATCCATGATAGATTGTATTTTTTCCCAAATAGCGTACCCATTAGGTTCAATAGCAATACATCCTTTTACTGAGGTATAATCAGCAAGTTTAGCTGCTTTAACAACATCAGTATACCATTTTGCAAAATCAACATCACGACTTGTAATTGCTTCGTTTTTCATCCTATTCACTTCCCTTTTCATTAATAATTATAACAAAAATGTAATATTTATGATAGAGAAAAAAACAAGAAATGTCAATAATTTGCAAAAAGTATTTTTTTAACATATAATAAGATTAGTTATATATTTCCAAGGAGGATAGTTTAAGAGTATATAATGAGCGCGATGCCATAATGGCTACGAGGTTAGTAGTTGTCGAGGAAGAATGAGCGGATGCTACTACGGGAAATCGTTAGATATATTACAAAAGTAAAATTGATATTACGCCAAAAAATATATCAGAAAGGAAATTATGTGTGGAATTATTGGATATGTTGGTAAAGAAAATGCCAAAGATGTTATCATATCCGGTTTATGTGCCCTAGAATATCGTGGTTATGATTCTAGTGGTATCGCATATAATGTCCATAATAAGATAAAAACAGTTAAAATGGAAGGTAAAGTAGCTAACTTAAAAGAGAAATTAAGTGAAAATAGTGATTTACCTAATATTGGAATAGGTCATACAAGATGGGCTACTCATGGTAAACCTAATGAAACCAATGCTCATCCTCATAAAGTAGGTATTACTACTTTAGTTCATAACGGAATTATAGAAAACTACATGGAACTTAAAAATGAATTAAAAAAGTTCTATCGTTTTAAGAGTGAAACAGATACTGAAGTTGCTTGTGCATTAATCGATTATTATCAAAATAAAGAAAAAGATAAATTAGAAGCTTTAAAAATGGCTCAAGAGAAAATAATTGGTTCTTATGCCTTTGCCATAATATTTGATGATGAACCTTGTTCATTGTATACTATGAGAAAAGATAGTCCTTTAATTGTGGCTGAAAAAAATAATAATTATTATGTGGCTAGTGATATAGCGGCAATTCTTTCTTATACCAATGAATATTATCTATTAGATCAAGGTGATATCGCTAAAATAGCTGATAAAATTACTTTCTATGATAAAGATTTAAATATTATTAAAAAAGATATAAATGTTTATCATGGTACTTTAAATGATGTTATGAAAAATGGGTTTGACCATTTTATGTTAAAAGAAATACATGACGAAGTAACAGTTTATAAAAATATTATTAATTCTTATGTACCAAATTTAAATATCTTAGATTTAAAGAAAAACTTTGGTAGCTTTTTAAAATACCAAAAAATAACTATTGTTGGTTGTGGTAGTGCATATCACACAGGTTTAGCTGCTAAATATTTATTTGAAAATTATGCTAATATTCCAACTAATGTAGAAATGGCTAGTGAATATCGTTATAAAAAGATATTTCCAGATAAAAAAGAACTAGTTATATTAATTAGTCAAAGTGGTGAAACAGCTGATACTTTAGAAGCACTTAGAAAAGCAAAAGAAAACAAAATTGATACATTAGGAATCATTAATGTCTTATCATCTTCTATTGCTAGAGAAAGTAATAAGGTGATTTACTGTTTAGCAGGATGTGAAATAGCTGTAGCTACTACTAAAGCTTATTTAGCACAATTATTAATCCTTTCATTATTAGCCTTATTAGTGGCTTATGAAAAAGGTCAAATGAAAAAAATAGAAGCTAATAAATATTTACATGACTTATCTAAATTATTAAAAGATACAAAAGAAATAATAAATAATAAAAACTATTATCAAGATATTGCTAAAACATTCTATCAAGATCGAGAAATGTTCTTTATTGGAAGAAATATTGACTTTGCTCTTTGTATGGAAGCATCTCTTAAAATGAAAGAAATATCATATATTCATTCAGAAGCTTATGCAGCTGGAGAACTTAAACACGGAACAATATCTCTAATTGAAAAAGATATGGTTGTTTTTGGTATCGTAACTGACCCAGTTATTGCTCCTAAAACCATAAGTAATTTAAAAGAAACTAAAGCCCGTGGTTCTAGAATGATTTTAGTAACTACGAAAGAAATAGCTAAAGCATATGAAAATGATAATTCTTTTGAATATATTATAACTGTTAATAATATTAATCCAATATTACAAAGTTTAACTATTATTACAACAATGCAATTAATATCTTATTATGTGGCATTATTAAAAGGCGAAAATATAGATCAACCACGAAATTTAGCTAAAAGTGTTACAGTAGAATAAGGATCACAAGTTGATCCTTTTTTTATCATAATTTGTGGACTATAAATAAACTGGTTTTTATTCATGCTATAATTTCAAAGGTGATAATATGAACCCAATTGATCTAGGTAAATTTATTGCTAGTCTTAGGAATGAAAAGAATTTAACTCAAGAAGAATTAGCAGAAATATTATTTATTGATAAAAGAAAAATATCCCGATGGGAATGCGGTACTAGTATTCCTGAATTTGAAATGTTAATTAAACTATCTGAAATATTAGATGTATCTTTATATGAATTATCTATTTGTAAAAGAATTGAAAATGAAAAGTTAACTAGAAAAATAATTAATAAATTTAAGTCGATTAAAGATTATAAATATTATCAAAGAAAAAAGAAGATTAAGTTTATATTACTTATAATTATAGCTATTATCTTTATTATTACCACTACTTATACTATTAAATATCATAATACTTTTGAAGTATATCAATTAGATAGTATAGATAATAATTACTATTTTGATGGTAAATATATAAGAGCTAATAAATTAAATATGTTTTATATTAATGATATTAATTTAAATGATAAAGAAATGAACAGTAACTGTGAATATAGTTGTTTTAGTAATAGTAATCGAATCTTTGATATAATTAGTAATAATAATCATCAATTATATTATGAAACTAAAAATAATATCGAATTAGAAGATATTCTTACTATTAAAATAAAGTGTATGAATAATAAAAAAGAAAATAATTATCAATTTAATATTAAATTAACTAAAAAATATGATAATAAATTATTATGATTTTATCTTGATATAACAATAATATCTCAATAAATGAGATATTTTTTTATTTAATTCTTAAATATTGGTATTGTCATTTATTAGAGTAGTTACCTATACTGAAAGCGTAAAGAGATTTTTGAAATAGAAAAGGAGGGATGAATGAGAAAATATCTTTACAGTATTGTGATTGCAACATTGATATTAATTAGCTCAACAGTAGTTAATGCAGCAAATGAAGTGTATTATATCAATAAAAACAACATTGAAATGACAGAACAAGAGTACAACACATTATTAGCTTTAGGATTTACAGAAAGACATATTAATAAGATGGAGGAACAAGAGTTTTTAGCAAATAAAGACTTAGATGCAACTCTTATTGATCGACAAACTAAATATATTAAAACAACTACTGCAATGCGTAATGGTATCAAGATAGTAACTAGTAAAGAATTGACGAAAGATGAGTATCTAGAAGAGTTACAATCACATAAAGATCCTTATCGAGGTCCAGCTGGTAATTACTATGATGGAGTTATTGATAATTCAATGTATACAATGACGGTGAGTATTTCAAATGTTGGTAATCTTTTTATGAGATACATGAATAATGTTGAATGGGATGTTATGCCAACTGATAAATATTACGATGTTATTGGAATTGGAATAGAATCAAATAAAGTCCAAATGGCAACAGGGATTATCTTTGAAGAAGAATGGATAACTACAGGAGGAATTAATGGTGGTGATGAAACATGTACACCAAAAGAAACAAGTACAGGAGCGTTAGCTATATTTAAGCTACCCAATTCATCTATTCAAACGCTTTATATGTCAGCATATTTTAATGTTATGAAAAAAGCGAATGTTGGAACAATAACCTCTTTGTATGCTACTGGTGATTACGCACATGCCATTAGCAATGTTTCCCCAAGTAATTTGTTAAGTCATATCTCAATTAATGGTTCTGTAGGAATTATGATTGATTCTACGTATAATTCTTCATATCTTGGTATATCAGCTGTATCGGCTTCATTTATAGGAACTTGGTAGTAAATAAAAAGTAGACATTGTCTACTTTTTTATATATTATTAATTTTTGATAAAAACTTCTTTAACTCTTCATGTTTTGGTGTTTCAAATATCTCTTTTGGTGTTCCATCACAAAGTATTTTACCATCTTCCATGTAAAGTACTCTAGTACAGAATTTTCGAATGAAATTCATCTCATGCGATACAATAATCATGGTCATACCTTCTTTAGCTATTTCGCGCATTAAATTAGTTACTTCCCCAATCATTTCTGGATCTAGGGCACTAGTTGGTTCATCAAATAAGATCATTTCTGGTTTCATTAATAGCGTACGAATAATCGCAACTCTTTGTTTTTGACCACCTGATAACTCACTAGGATAGAAATTCTCTTTATCTAATAAACCAATCTTTTTTAATAATTCTTTAGCTTCTTTTGTAGCTTTTTCTTTACTCATAATATTAAGTTTAACTGGAGCTAAAATAATATTATCTAATACCGTCATATTATCAAATAAATTAAACTGTTGAAAGACCATACCAACTTTTCTTCTTAAGAGAGTAATTTCTTTATCTGAATCTATTTTTTCACCTTCAAAGTTAACTGTTCCACTGGTTGGAGTTTCTAAAAAGTTAATTGATCGTAGAAAAGTTGATTTACCACAACCAGATGGACCTATAATACCAACTATTTCTCCTTTATTTATAGTTAAAGTTATTCCTTTTAATACTTTTTTTTTACCAAAACTTTTCTTTATATTCTTAACTTCTAGCATGATTCATTTTCCTTTCTATCCTATCAAATACTTTTGTAAGAGCAAAAGTAATACATAGATATATTAAAGCAATAATTATTAATGGGAAAAAGTAATCATACGTTCTGGAAGCAATAATATCAGAAGCTTTAGTTAATTCAACAATACCTATATATGCACCAATAGATGTTTCTTTTATTAAAGTAATAAACTCATTACCTAAAGCAGGTAATATATTTTTTACAGCACTTGGTATAACAATATATTTCATAATATCTTTATAATGAAGTCCTAAAGCATAACCAGCTTCTTTTTGACCTTTCGATACAGAATTAATACCAGCTCTTACTATTTCAGCAACATATGCACCACTATTAATTCCAAAAGCAATAATACCAACTAAGACAATACTTACACTGGTTGATTTAAAAATAACATAATATATGATCATTAATTGCAAAGTCGATGGTGTACCACGAATAATATTAACATAAGATTTAGCTAGATAATTTAATATTTTTAATTTACCAGTAGTATCATGAATATTTCTAGTAATAGCAATTGTTACTCCAATAATAATACCTACTATAACAGCCCCTAAAGCAATTAATAACGTGTTTTTTAATCCTTCTAATATAAACTTATAACGAGCATCATAAATAACGCTATAATAGAACTTATTTAGTATATCATTACCAAGATCTACTTCTTTTTCTTTTTCTTTAAGACCAGTATGAACTAACATATATTCATCTATCTTACCAGATTCCTTTAAATTAGTTATAACTTCATTTATTTGATTAAGTAACTCCGTATTTTCTTTACTAACTATCATTCCATAATGATCGATTACTAAAGCTTCTGGTAATATTTTTAAATTATCATTTATTAACTCTTTAGCAGGTAATTCATCCATAACTACACAATCAACTTTATTATCCATTAAGTCTTGAATAGCTGCTAAAAACTTCTTTTCACGAACAATTGTTACATTAGGTAATTCATTAGTAATATAACTATCAGCTACACTACCTAATTGAACAGCTATTTTTTGATTAGTTAAATCACTAGGTCCAGTAATATTACTATCATTTTTAACAATCATTATTTGTCTTGATACCATATAATCGATAGAAAAGTCTACTTCTTTAGCTCTTTCTTCAGTATAACTAATACCAGCTGCTCCAAAATCACTTTTACCAGTCTTTACTTCATTAATAATTGAATCAAAATAAACATCTTTAATCTCTAATTCCATATCAAGAGACTTAGCTATTTCATTTGCTATATCAATATCAACACCAACTATTTCACCATTATCATAATATTCATATGGAGCAAATCCTGCTTCAGTTACTAAAACAAGTTTTTCTTTCTTACCACATGCTGTTAACATAAATAAACACAAAATACCAATTATTATCTTTTTCATATTACCGCCTATAATAAAATAATAATACAAAATAAAAAAAAAGAAAAGCACAAACGTGCATTTCTTATAGTATAACCATTGCCACAGTTAATATAATCATGTTGGCAATAGCAATTGTTACAATAACTTTACCTACCCATCTTAACCATGTAGTATATTGTACTTTGGCAAGAGCAAGTCCTCCCATTATCGCACCACATGTTGGAGTAAATAAATTAACTAATCCATTAGCAGCTACCATTTCCATTAAAGTAACTTCTACATTATAACCAATTTGATAAGCCAATGGTCCCATAATTGGTGAAGATAATGTAGCAAGTCCACTACTAGATGGAACTAATACTGATAATCCCACATGTAGAATATAGTTAAGTGGTGCAAATACTGCTTTTGGTACATTTTGTAAAGCATTTGATACATTAAAGATTATATAGTTATCTAAATGAGTTTGTTGCATTAATATTGAAGCTCCTCTTGCAACAGCAATAACTAAAATAACACTTACCATATCATCAGCACCATCAATGAAGATATCTACTATCTTATTCTCTTTATAACCATTAACAATACCAATTATAATAGTCATTATTAAGAACCATAGAGATGCTTCATTAAAGTACCAGTAACCTAATGGTGCACCAGTAATCTTACCAGTCCACTTAGAGAAGAATTCAAATACACCAGGTGCTAAATCTTCCCAAGGAATAAATCCAATAATCATTACAACGAATGTAAGACCAAATAACCATAAAGTTACTTTTTGTTTTCCAGTCATCTTAACTGCTTTAGTATTTTTATCTTGATCAGCATAAGTTTCTTTCATATCTTTTTGTTCTTGTAAAGATAAGAAGGTTGATCCTTTTTTAGCAATTACTTTCTTTGCATAACGCATTACAAAGAAGATTGAAATAGCAAGTGATGATAACCAAAGAACTGTACCTAAACCAATAATAATACCTTGGTTAATAGCAAATCCTTCAGGTAATACTTTAGTAGCGGCATCAACAGCTGCTCCTACAGCAAATGGGTTAACAGTTGAACCTAAAACACCACTACCTGCTCCAAGTAATACTACTGCACTTGATACGATTGTATCCATACCAGATGCTACCATAGCAACTGCAAGTATTGCATAGAAACCAACTGTTTCCTCTAACATACCATATGTTGTTCCTCCAATAGAGAATAAAATCATTAAGACTGGAATTAAAACTAATTCTTTACCATGTAGTTTTTTAATTAAAACTTTAATTCCATCCTCAATAGCATTTGTAGAGTTAACCATTTTTAGGAATGCTCCTAATATTAGAACGAAGAAACAAATTTGAATAGCTCCCTCTATTCCATCAGCTCCAACAAATCCAAACACTGGTGCCATTAATGTTTGTGACAAGGTTGCTTTAACTACACCACTACCATCAACAAGTTCTTCTCCAACAAATTGAGCTTCTGGAAGTAAATGTGTAACGATAGCTAATACATAAATCATTATTAAAATGATTGTAAATGCTGAAAGTGACAATCTTGTCTTTTTCTTAGTACTTTCCACTTTCCACTCCTCCTTTTACTATGGTTGTACCACTTTTACCACTAATAGCTTCTTTAGCATTTTCTAAAGACGCTATAATAGCCTTAGTTTTTTTAGAACGAAGAAGAAAATAGATACAAGCTTCTACTTTTGGAAGCATAGAACCTACTGCAAACTCACCATCAGCTATATATTTTTTTGCTTCTTCGACAGTAATTTTACGTAGTCCTTCTTCGTTTGGTTCTCTAAAGTGTATTTTTACTTCATCAACAGCAGTTAAAATTAGTAAAATGTCTGCATTGATTTTACTAGCCAATAATGCACTAGTACGGTCTTTATCAATAACCGCATCTACACCTTTGTAACCATCATTTGTATATACTACTGGGATACCCCCACCACCACAAGTAATAACTACATTATGTTCTTCTATTAATTTTTTTATTGTGCCAAGTTCACATATCTTTCTAGGAATTGGACTTGGTACTACTCTACGCCAACCTCGACCAGCATCTTCTTTATAAACTGTATTACTTTCTTTAGCTAGACGCTTAGCAAGTACTTCATCATAAAATGGTCCAATTGGCTTAGTTGGATTTTTAAAAGCCGGATCTACTGGATCTACTTCAACTTGTGATACTACTGTAACAACTTTTCTTCGCATATTACGAGCTAAAAATTCCGCATTCATCGCTTGTTGTAAGTGATATCCAATATAACCTTGACTCATCGCACCACATTCGGCAAATGGCATATCATCTGTTGTTGTATTTGGATCAACATTTGCCATAGCATTATATATCATTCCAACTTGTGGGCCATTACCATGAGTAATAATAACTTCATGACCCATTTCTACTAAATCAACAATATTCTTAACTGTATCTCGAACAATAACTATTTGTTCTTGATAATTTTTCCCTAAAGCATTACCACCTAGGGCAACAACTATTCTACTCATTTCTTAAAGTCTCATACATTACAGCTTTGATAGTATGCATTCTATTCTCCGCTTCTTCAAAAACACGAGAATGACTTGATTCAAATACCTCATCTGTAACTTCCATTTCTTTAATACCATATTTATCGAATATTTCTTTACCAATGGTTGTATCGATATTATGAAATGAAGGAAGACAATGTAAGAAAATAGCATCAGGATTAGCATTACGCATAACATCCATTGTTACTTGATATGGACTTAATAATTGAATACGTTTTTGCCATAATTCAGGTGCTTCTCCCATTGATACCCATACATCAGTATAAATGGCATCAGCATTCTTAGTTCCTTCCATAATATCTTCAGTTAAGAATATTTTTGCACCGGTTGATTCACTTATTTTTAAACATTCATTGATTAATTCTTCTTCTGGGAATAATTCACGTGGTGCACAACAAGTAAATACCATACCTAGCTTTGCACATATTACCATTAAAGAATTACCAACGTTATTTCTAGCATCTCCACAGAATACTAGTTTTTTTCCTTTTAATGTGCCAAATTCTTCTTTAATTGTCATTACATCCGCTAACATTTGTGTTGGATGAAATTCATTAGTTAAACCATTCCATACTGGAACTTTAGAATATTTTGCAAGATCTTCAACGATTTTTTGACCAAATCCACGATATTCTATACCTTCATACATACTAGCAAGTACTCTTGCAGTATCAGCAATAGTTTCTTTCTTACCTAACTGTGAACCAGTTGGTCCTAAATAAGTTGCATGCATACCAAGATCTTTAGCCGCAACTTCAAAGGAACATCTTGTTCTAGTAGAATCTTTTTCAAAGATTAAAGCAACTTGTTTTCCTTTTAAATATGGATGAGGAATACCATTATGCTTCATTTCTTTAAATCTAGCTGATGATTCTAGCAAATATTCAATCTCTTCAGTCGTAAAATCTAATAATTTAAGAAAATCTCGGCCTCTTAAATCTACCACTTAACATCCTCCCTTATTAATGGCATACTCATACATCTTGGACCACCACGTCCACGAGAAAGTTCTGCCCCGTGTATTTCTATTACTTTTATACCAGCTTCTTCTAATACTTCATTAGTAACATTATTACGATCATATACAACAACAACTCCTGGTTCAATACATAATGTATTAGATCCATCATTCCATTGTTCACGTTCTGCAGCTACTTTATCCCCACCAGCACAAGGTATTAATTTAACTGGATGATTTAAATATTTCTCTAAGATTTTATCTAGTGGTGCATTAATTTCTTTAACAACTAAATCTTCGAATGTTGTTGGATCAAATCCTTCCGTAATTTCAAATACTTGAAGTGTTCCCATAATACCTGGATGATAGGTAAATGTATATTTATCTATTTGAGTAAATACTGTATCTAAATGCATAAATGCACGAGATGATGGAATACTAAATGCAAGAATTGTATCTATGTTACAATCAGGATCTCTAAAATAATTTTTAGCTAGTTGATCAATTGCTTCTGGTTGGGTTCTTTGAGAAATACCAATCGCAATAACATGATCATTAATATTTAATAAATCTCCACCTTCAGTATGCCAAGCATAAGTACGATCATAATATTTAACAACGTCTTTAAAATCAGGATGATATTTAAAAATATATTCGCCATAAATAGTTTCACGATTACGAGTAACTGCATACATACGATGCAAATCTACTCCCTCACCAACACAAGCAAATGGATCTCTTGTAAAGTAAAGATTAGGCATTGGTGCAGCAACAAACTTATCTGGTGTTTGAATCATATCAACTAATGTTTTTTCATAATCTTTCTTTTCATCATATATTTCAGATACTTGAATACCTTCCATTGTCTTTAAAACTAATTCTTTAGGATCTTTAATACTAGTTAAATACTTTCCAACTAATTGTTTATATTTAATAGTATTAATACCTGCTTCATCCATAAATTGTTTAATAAACTTTGCTCTAATACCTTCACTAGATGCAATAACTTCAGCCATTAAATCTTCAAGATAAACAACCTCTACACCATTATCCCTAAGAGCTTTTGCAAAGCCATCATGCTCTTTTTGGGCATCAGGTAAGAATGGTATATCATCAAAAAGTAATTCTCCTAAGGTATCTGGAGTTAAATTTAATAACTCATTTCCTGGTCGATGTAATAAAACCCTCTTTAATTTTCCAATTTCACTTGTAACATGTATACTACCCATTTTATTCTTATCCTCCCTAGTATAATTTAATTATATCATTTTAAAAATAAAAGTAAACTCTAATTCTATAAAATGATAATTTATTTAATTTTTCCCAAAAAAAAGCTAATATAAATTAGCTTAATTATATATTTATTCAATTACATATGGATCATTTGCTGTTCCATCTCCTCTTATTACAGGCGTTCCAGGTTTAAGTGAAACGGAGGGACGAAGACCACCGGAGTTGGTGCCGACGTTGCCGTAGTTGATGCTTCCATTATCCAAGAGGAACCCGAAGCCGGAGTTGTGAGGCGACAAAGACCAATATTTACTTCCATTATTTAAGTAAAATGTACTTGAACTTCCTGCAATTCCTCCTGCTAATACCATCTCATCTTCTGTTAATAATGCTACCGGATATGTTAATTTTT
>JAEEGL010403057.1_pt1 | contig 11832 bp, 11 predicted proteins | sample 9134231 | NCBI WGS metagenome assembly JAEEGL01 (sample SAMN16246548, study PRJNA631951) | gut metagenome | biome: gut microbiome; feature: rumen; material: fiber-attached | host: Bos | place: Iran: Karaj | collected 2018-10 | reverse complement strand
CTGGCATGAGGATATATTCACCTTTAGCTATTGCAATGCCATTGTTCCTAGCTACAGACAGACTTTGGTTTTCTTGATTGATGACCGTAATATTTTGATGGGCAGCAATAATGTCAGCAATCATTTCCATGCTATGGTCTGATGTTCCATCGTTGACAATGATGACTTCATAGTCTGCGTCATCTAATCCTTGTCTGAAAATACTTTCAATACAAGGCCTGATATACTTTTCGACATTGTACACTGGAACTATGATGGATAACTTGGTCATTTGTCAAACCTAATTCAATTTTTCTGCAAATATAGTGTTTTTTTGCCAATTAGCCAAATTTTATTGTAGATTTCTTTCCCAATAAGACGGGAAAGTACTTGTTGGTCAGGTATATCACGGGAAGGAGAAGTATTTCGATGGATAGCGTGAGGATTACACTGCCGTACCATGAATAGCTGATGTCTATGAGATGGAAGGACTTCTCCATGGTGAAGTCGACCATGCCGATGAGAATTCGATGGAGTCCAAAGATGACCAAGGTTCCGATTGAGATGTACAGGACGGGTTTTAGGTTCCTGCCAAGAATTGAAGCAGGAATGGGCCGGCATCATGTGGTGTATGGTCGAACACCACTACCGTCATACACCAAGCCTTCACCCAGTCTATCCAGTTTATACGTTCATTCATGCCACAAAGTTACGAATAAGTGAGCGAAAAACCAAAAAACTTTGAGTGTTTCAGCGTATGAGTTTACCCAAAGATGTGATATTTTTGTCAAAATTGTCTTGTATTTCATTTTTTTTATATATTTTTGCAAATTAAAGTTACTTGATAGCATTATAGACAATGGAATCGGTATATAGAATTCTGGTCCGGATCAGAAGACTCAAATGGCTATGGTGGTCATTGGTCCTTCTTGCCGTGCTTGGATTTTTGGGCTATAGAGGCTATTTATATACCAAAGAAGAGCTCTTTGTCGCTGATGAATTACCAATTTACGATATTGGTCCACATCCTAACGATGACACTTTACGTGTGGCAGTCATCGGCGATAGCTGGGCGGAATACCATGCCTCACTCGAGTGTGATACAATTTTCTGCCGTTATGCTAAAAGACTCACATCCCAGCCCGTGAAGGGCTTTTCGAGAGGTCATAGTGGTAAGGTTACCAAGGAAATCTACTATGAGATGTTCTCTGACCATACAGTGGAACATAGTTGGGATATTGATCGTTGCTTGCAGCCGTTGATAGAGCAGCATCCGGATTATTGTATTATTATGGCGGGAATAAATGATATGCGCTTATGTAAACCGGCAGATTTTTATACTGGAAACTATCGTTTAATGCTTAACCTATTGATCAAAAATGGTATCAGACCTGTAGTACTGGAGATGCCAAGCGTCGATTTAAAGTACTTCCATGAAAATCGCAGGTTCTATAGGCGATGGATGTTCGACGTGGTGGCTCTTTTGACTAAAATAGACTATAGCAGTGCTCCAGTATATCGGGATGCAATGAAGAATATGCTTCATGAAACAGGCTTAGACGAGAAAGTCCTTTTTATCCCCATGTCTGCTTGGAATTCAGGAGGTATTGATGCCAACCCTGAATTGTATTTGGATGACAGGCTTCATCTAAATCTGGATGGTTACCATGTCTTAGATTCCTGTATGGCTTATGACGTTATCAAGGATTACCAGAAAAGAAACAAATTGAAATAAAATGTATATGGAAAAGAAAAGAAACATTACTTATGACTACTTGCGAGGCTTTGCGATGCTGTTCATCGTGTTTGGACATCTGTATTTCTATTCAAAGCGCTCAGAAGGTTCCTTAGCTTTTAATGTTTGTGCTACTATAGAACTGCCTGTATTTATGTATATCAGTGGACTCTTGGCTCATGTGTCAGTCGACCGCTATGGCTTTAGGAAACTGATTTGGACAAAGGTGATACGACTATTGTTTCCGTTTCTGTCTTTCTACATTATCTGGGGATTGTTGGACTCTTATTACTGGTTACAATTCTTGCTAAAAGAGCATAAGCATGGTTATTGGTTTGTGCTGGTGCTTTTTGAGCTGATGGTGACTTTGTCTTTCGTTAAGAAGTGTTCAATACAATTCAAAATTAAAACCGTCTATGTAAATATAGTTGTATATGCAATTGCTTCCCTCGTCTTTTCCATTATTCCTAAAGGCGGATTGATAGATCATTTGTTTTGTGTCAAGCTGTACTGGCATTTTTATCCATTTTTTATGATGGGCTATTACTCTTACAGACTTGAAAGGTTCCTGCAATTGAAATATGCACCCGTATATCTTTCCCTCTATCTTTTTGTTTTATTCTATTTTGAGGATATCCTTTGGAAAGTTAGTATAAATATGGTTTGCAATTTGTTTAGTCTTTTGTTCCTCGTGTCGTTGTTCTCAACCAGTTTCAAACCGCTGAAAAATGTGTTTGCGACAGTAGGAGTTAACTCTTTACAAGTATATCTGCTTCATTTTTTCCTGTTATTCCCATTGGTGAAGGTTCTTCCCGTGGTAGAGAATAGATGGCTTGAATTCCCTTATTATGTATTGATTGCTTCAGTCTTGATTTTTGTTACCATAGAAATATCTAAGCTGTTGATGAAGAATAGTTGGTTGGCTATGTTCCTCTTTGGAGTTCGTCGTAAGAAATAGGGTTGTTGATATGAAAAAGTGTTTGTTGTTATTAGTTCTTCTTGCTGTGCTGGTATATTCTTGCATTCAAGCTTACCAGTTTATCGATAGGGAGTTTTGCGTTGCTGATGAATTACCGTTCTATCATGTCGGTCCTCATCACAACGATGACACTTTGCGAGTCGCTATTATTGGCGACAGCTGGGCGGAATTGCATATGATGTTTAATTGTGATACGTTGTTCCAACAATATGGTAGAAGATTGACAACAAAACCCATTAAATGCATGACCAGAGGAAAAATCGGTGCAACAAGTAAGGATGTCTATTATTATATGTTCAAGAGCCAGACTCAGGAATCCTCTCAGATGCAAGATTTCTGTACTCAACCTTTGTTAGAGGATCATCCTGACTATTGTGTCGTTATGGTAGGCATCAATGATGTTTGGAAAAAGCGTCCTGTATCTTACTATATTGGGAATTACCGCCTGATAATCAGACTACTGCTTGCCAATGACATTCGCCCAGTCGTGATGGAGATTCCAGATTTTGCATTGAAGGAATGGTTAAACAAACATAGAAAACGTCAAAGTTATCGTTATCGTTTCTATTCTGTTTTTACGGGTGTCATCAAGGATGATATTACCCCATTCCGCAATGGGCTGAGAGAGATGTTGAAAGAGACGGGATTGGGCGATAGTGTGCTGTTCATTCCTGCAGGCCACTGGATTCCGAAGAACCACCAATATTCGGAAGAGATTTATCTAGAAGATCATGCCCACTTTAACTATCAGGGCTACCATTTGTTAGACTCAAGTATCGTATCTGAAATCATTCATGATTATAATTTAAGGACCCAATATGGAACAAAACAAGAAATTTGAAGAGATTTCGATCATGCGTGTTTTGGCAATGGTCATGATCATTGCCTTTCATAGTCTATGCTTTTATAATGGCAGATGGGCTAAAGTGGATGCCATCAACATTCCTTTTTGGTTCAATGTATCTTATTTCCTGGATGTGATAGACTTGAATATGTTTGTGTTCATCTCCGGCTATTTGTATGGCTATCTGTATATCTACAGAAATAAATATCGTCATCCTTCGGAGGTGATTCTCATTAAGGCGAAACGTCTACTGATACCATATTTCTTCTGGGGCATACCTATGGCTATCGTGTGGCCCTGGAATACATGGACTAAGCTGTTTTATGGTATTGGTCACCTGTGGTTTTTGCTCATGTTGTTCGGTGTATTTACTATTACTGTGATTCTTCAGCTGTTAAATGCACAAAGAATCAAGTTTACCAGTAGGGTCGCTGTAATTCTGATAGTCGCAGGTTATATATCTGGACTTGTTTTCTTAAATTTTATTTATGCCGGTGACTTTCTATGCATCAACAAGATTCTATATTATTTTCCTGCTTTCATGATTGGATATCTTTGTGCTAAATTGCGTGTAGGTTGGATGCTGCCAAACTGGGCATATATCAACTTGCCTTTCGCCATATTAGGCTTGTATGTCTTTGTGTGGTATCCAATCCCGGTGCATTTCAGCTTTATCCTCATGGGTAGGACGCTCTTGGCTTATGTCATCTGCATTGATTTGTTGATTATCCTGAGTAAGGGTACTATGTCAGATCGTATAAGGAAGGTTGTTCAGGAGATAGAACGGCTCAGTATGGGACTTTATATCTTTAATCAGATTGTGATGGATATTGTGTTTACGACACCAGCCTTGAACCAGTGGTTTAGAGTGCATTGGATGATTGGTCCATTTGTGTTGTACCTAATCGGTTTTTTCCCGCCCTTGTTATTGTCATACATTTTTAATAAATATAAGAGGTTGAAGTGGACTATAGGCGGATAATCAAACGATTTGTTGAAAGATGAAAAAAGTATTAATCTATACATTAACTGTGATATTCACCGTCATCGTGGTGGGTGTCATCGTGGTCGAGACCTCAATTGTTCGTGTTGAGTTGCCTCATGGTGCGGTCATGCATGTCTTGCCTGCTCCCAGGGACAATCAAACCCATGGCTCCGTCATATTATTTCCTGGCGGTGGGTATGGCTGTGTGAAAAAATGGTATGAAGGCTATTGGTGGTTCCCGTTCTTTCATTGCCAGGGATTTGCAGTGGCAATGTTGGAATATAGGATACCAAACCAAGACCATCAGGTCCCGATGGTTGATGGGGCCGAAGCAATCCAGTTGATGAGAGCACGTGCTGAAGAATGGAATTTTGACAAGAATAATGTTGGGGTGATGGGTTTCTCTGCAGGTGGTCATCTGGCATCGGCCCTTATGGTCAGTAACAAAGCTTCAGTTCGTCCAGACTTTGGAATTCTTTTCTACCCCGTCATTTCCATGAAGAAGGAATTGGCCCATCATGACTCGCATTATCATCTGCTAGGGAATAATGCCTCCGAGGAATTAGAGGATCGATATAGCAATGAACTTCATGTTTCATGTCAGACGCCACCTGCCTATATCGCCCTTTCAAGGGATGATCCTGAAGTGAATCCTAAGAATGCAATGTGTTTTTACGAGGAGATGCGTGCCAAGAACCGTCCTGTCACGCTGCACGTATATCCCACAGGAGGACACGGATGGGGATATAAACTTACATTTGAACATCACAGGCAGATGTCGGACGATTTGGAAAATTGGCTGAGAAATAGACAAAAAACAACTGAATCAAACAAGGAAAAATATGAATCAGACTAATTATCTTGGTGGAACAATTTTGCCTCAAAGAAAGCAATATATTGATGCACTTCGAGGTCTTTCAATGCTAGTTGTAGTTTATGGCCATTGCCTTTTGGCTAAGAGTAGGACAGATTATACAGCTTATTTTGTGTTCTTAAGTCCAGTCAATGTAGCTTTGTTCTTTACGATTTCAGGTTATCTTTTCAAACCCAAGAAGAGTGATTTGGAATTCTTTAAGAATATCTTCTTGAGGCTTGTCATCCCATGGCTTGTTTTGGGATTGTTTCCTTATTATAATATAAGTTGGAAGTTACCGTTTTTATTGTCAGGAACGTCCTATTGGTTTATGAATGCCTTGATTATTGGTGAGATATTATGGTATTATATCCATAAGATCTCCAAGAGTAATGAAAAGATGGTGATACTTCTTGGTTTATTAGTTTCTGCCTCTGGTCTTTTATGTTTTAGGTTCGGATGGCTTAATGCTGGCATGATAAACCGTGGTATGGTTATATTGTGGTTTTTCGTACTGGGTTTGATAATCCGCAAGTATGAATCTATCTTAGTTAATGTGGTGAGAAAATATATGCTATGGTTCTCCATTTTGTTCCTTGTGATGGGGATCGTCTTTATGTATCTGTATCCAGATGAATTTTATGATGTTAAATGGAACCGATATTATTTCATACCTTTAACATGGGGAATAATTATTCTTGGAATCTTCATGGCTTTTACATTGTTCTCTCGTGTAAAACATTTCTCCCGATGGATCGTTCTTGTTGGACAGAATACTTTGGCGATTTATATGCTTCATGATTATGGCTTATCCGTTTTTAGGAAATTATTGTCACTCTCAGGTTTTAATCCCAATATTTATTGTTATCCTGTTGTAGCCGTTGTTGGAACTTGTTTTGCATGTGGATGTTGCCTTGCATTTAGTCTTATGGCAAACAAATATTTACCAGAAATAGTTGGAAGAAAACGCAAATAAGAATGAAAACGGAACGGATAGGCTACATCGATGCGATGCGGGGATTCACGATGATTCTCGTGATTTTTGCGCATATATGCTATTTCTGCTTTTGTGATGCCAGAATGGGTTATAATGCTGTGTTTATCCTTTTTCGTCTGCCGTGTTTCTTCTTTATCAGCGGTTGGCTGTTTGAACCGATAGCCCAACGCCCATTCATGCCAGTTGTTCGGCATAAGATGATGGTGCAGTTGGTGCCTACGTTTATCTTCCTGCTTCTTTTGGCTCCTCCACCATTCTTTTTCCATCAATTGGGGGCAGTGAAGGGAGGCTATTGGTTTACCTTTGTGCTCTTTGAGTTTTTTGTTTTGTATATGCTGATTGTAAGGCTCGGAAACAAATGGAGCCCCTGGATAACATTGGTGATTACTATTGGTACCTTCTATTATGCCAGTTATTATCATAGTATTCAGCAATCTGCTTTTGGCATCCAGTCATGGGTGGTTAACATACTCGGTTTCCTGAGTGTTACCCAATGGCGTTTCTTCTTGTTCTTTTATATAGGCACTTGGGTGAGAAGGCATTTTGATTCCTTTATCCATTGGACCAATAAACCAGTTGTGTTGTTGTTCATTACAGTTGTTTTCTTGATGATTGCCTCCACACCTCATTTCGAAAGCAGGTTGTTTGAAATGCTGCGGTTTTATGTCAGTGGCTTCACAGGTATGTGGATGGTATTTACGGCCTTCCGTCTCTCAGCTTCGTGGCTCCAAAAATTACACCTTTCCAAGCCCTTGCAATATGTAGGCACGCGAACGTTGGATATTTATCTCTTGCACTTTTTCTTCTTGCCTCGTTTCCTCGAGACTTATACTAGTCAGCTAAAGGCTTTCGACAGCCAGTTTCTGGAATTCTTAGTGATTATGGCTATCTCACTTATTATATTGGCTCTTTGTCTCTTGGCAAGTTATGTTATCCGCCTCAGTCCATTCTTAGGACATTACCTATTTGGGGTGAAATACAATAAATGAACAATAGCTAGTTCAGTTATTTCTTTATGTATAACATTTTCCCTGATAGGCATGGCTGCAACGGATAGTTTTCAGCGTGAAAACTCATCGAATTCACGCTGAAAACGCATCGAATTCTACGCTCAAACTATTCCAATGCTATATCTTTACTTTTGGCAGTCCACGACGTCTTAACAAGTTATCATGGGCTCTGGTAATGACTTTGGGAATCTGGTCAGCTGCAAAGTAGTAGTTAAGCCAGGTATATATTGCCTCAGAAGGCCAATTCTCGATACCCACACGACGTGACATGTGGTCGATGAGAATATCCTGAATGAACATCCCCAAAACCATATCGGCCTCCTCGGATACTACTCGATATTTCATCCTATAGGCATATATGAACTCTCCGAAATAAACTTTATGCATTTCTGGATTATGAAATAAAATCCAAAGCCCGTTACTGATTCGCTGACGGGCCTCCTCACTGGCTGTGATGTGGAACTTAGGTACGTTACCTGCCAATAGCACATGCATGTCGATACCACCCATATGCTGACGTTGGTTCTCTGATATCTTATCACGGTCATTGTCATTGGCCAAGGCATTGGCTTTACAGAAGAACAGTTCGTAGGGAATGGCCGGCTCTTCAATCTCCTGATTAGATGCTGGCGAAAAACGATCTCTAACCAATGGCGACATAAAGGCGTCCATCTCATGGGTCACTTTGTTGCGCACGATACGGAAGGCTTCCGACTTCTCAATTAGTTCGGTCAATTCCGAGTCTTGTTTAAAACCAAGTACCTTTCGGAGCTTATTGAAGTGTACACGGGTGTAGGCCAGTGTCACCTCGTCCATGTACTCGATGGCCCCGTCAAAGAGATACTTGATTTTTCCTATCTCGTTCCATGACAGCTTATGCGCCCGCCAATGGCGGTTGTAGCTCCTGGCACTCGTCGCGGCCAGCGCGTAATCATTTTTATGTCTCATTATCTTTATTCTTTCCGGCGGGGTGCCCCATATAGGCACCCCTGCCAATTCTTTTAATAAATTAATTTATAGGCTCTATTTATAGATAGAGCCTATATTTGAATATAGGCTTAAAGCAATGTTCGGCATTTTCCGACTGCCCCTATCTAGTGCAAAGGTACTCATTTTTTCCAGAATATCCAAATATTCTGCCAAATATTTTAAACAAACTTTACTATCCACTATATTTTTATATGTTAATATTGCATAATTATAAAGCTTGGATGTATTATTGTATAATTATAATTCGTATATTTGCAACATAAACATACAAATATGTAAATTTAACGGCTAAATACAAGTATAAATTATCAAATAGTTAAACTTAAATGAAAGAGGATTATTCAGATTACTCAGCACCAGAATTGGTACGAATGCTTGGTGCTCGATTTAAGGACTATCGGCTAAGAGTCAATATGACACAAAAAGAAGTCGCGGAGATGTCGGGACTTTCCGTATTGACCATTCATCGTTTTGAGAACGGTACAGTAAGGAATGTTTCTCTTGGAACATTCTTACTTCTTCTAAAATCTATAGGCAGCATTAACGACCTCAACGAATTGATGCCTGAACAGCCGGAGTCACCTTATTTATATAAAGAGAATAATCAAAAGGCACAGCGTGTGCGACATAGGAAATTATGAACAGGACATTAAAGGTAATACTTTGGGGAAAAGAAATTGGCCGACTTGCATGGCATGAAAATAGGCATCTGTCTTATTTCCTCTACAACCCAGAATTTCTGAAGGGAGATCTGGATATAGCACCGCTAGCAGCTTCTATCCATCATCCTTTGAGTAGCCGAGCAATCTTTGGTGAAACGGAGCGTATCTATCAGAAATTGCCGTCGTTTATTGCCGACTCATTACCAGATGCTTGGGGTAATAGGCTTTTCGAAGAATGGCGCAAAGATAATCATCTGTCAGAAAGAAGTGTGACCCCACTGGAGAAATTGGCTTTCATCGGACGCCGAGGCATGGGCGCTTTGGAATTTGTACCTGAAATAGAAAGAGGTCCTATGGTGGACCATGTTGATATCAAGGCATTGGCTGATTTGGCAGAAAAAATCGCTATAGAGCGCGAGAATGTTAGAATAATGCCTGAAGAGTCTCTCACCCTACAATCATTGATTGCCGTCGGCACGTCTGCTGGTGGTCGTCAACCCAAAGGTATTATTGCCATTGACAGGGAAACGGGTGAAATACGTAGTGGTCAGGCAGACATCGAGCCAACACTCGATTACTATCTTTTGAAATTTGGCGACAAGGAACGTTCGTCTGCCGAGTTGGAGCAGACGTACTACGAGATGGCCTTAGCGGCAGGCATCAATATGATGGAGTCGAGATTGATAGAGGTGGAAGGAACTAAACATTTCCTGACCAAGCGTTTTGATCGTGATAAAACAGGCAAGTTGCATACGCAGACATTAGCGGCGATGGATCCTGAAGCCGACAGCTATGAGAAATTGTTGGTGGTATGTCGCAAGTTGCATTTACCAGAGGTGGATTGCCAAGAGGTGTTCCGACGCATGGTGTTCAATATTCTTGCCAACAACACCGATGATCATCATAAGAATTTTACATTTATCATGAACCGTCAAGGTACATGGCGGCTCTCACCAGCCTACGACATGACCTATATCTTCGACACTGGCGGTTACCTGCCCAACAAGGAGCATTGCCTGATGATTGGCGGCAAACTTCGGGACATTACCCATGAAGATATTATTGCTTTTGCTGGAGATACCGGTATTCGCGCTCCAGAATCCATCATCCGCAAGGTTGCAGCAGCTGTAGCGTCTTTCAGACAATTGGCAGAGAAAAATATTGTAAAAAGCGAATGGATTGGTCGTATAGAGAGTTGCCTGTCCGAACACTTGGATTTATGGGGCTTTGAACCCCCAAAGTCTAATTTCACTTTTGATTCTCTATCAGGCCATCATATTGCCAATGCACACATCGAACAGCAGTTCAAAGGCAACTATCTACTGCAAGCTACGATTGATAGTAGGCCTTTGAAATACATCATCCGCAAGGGTACGCCAGAGCACGACGCTATAACAAAGACTGGCCTATCGAACCTCACGGAAGAAATGATGAAAGAACTCACAGAACGCTATCTTTTGCCAAAGGTACGAAATAATTCATTTCGCCTATAGTTTATCCCATCGGTTACAATAGGGTTCTATTAATTTGTGGGAAATCTGAAGTTCAGTAGCAGTCTTGCGCCAGTCTTTGATGGCCGCACGAACCTCCTCTATGATTTCAGAGGCCTCCAGCTGTTCAAGCATGTAGCTGCTAGAGGCTTGAAGCAGGGCCGTGACATCCGACTGCTCGGTATATTGGTCTATCAGCAGACACTGACTCAACTTTGTTCCAGGGTTGATGTCGTATGCAGGTGACAGCGTCCAGCCTTTCGGAGTAAGCAGAAAGCCGTGGTTGCGGAAGTGGTCGTCGGTGTTGCCGAACATCACGTTGAATGCTATCCTGCGGTAGAGCTCTCTGAGGTTTTTGCCTGCATCAACACATCCCTGCAGGATGAAATCAGCGATGTCCAGGTAGCCATTGCCCGTGCTACTGCCGGCACCGTCCTCCAAGCCAAGCAGCGACATAGCAGACGCAAAATGGATGCGACGGCCATCGGCGGTTCTGTCGAAACGCTCGGAAAGCAACAGGTCGCGGTCTTTCGATATTTTGACGGTGCGCGTTTGGGCAACGTTGATACCAGCCTTAGCTGCCAACCGATGCGAGAAATGCTCGATCAGTTCTGTATTTTCCAAATCTTTCTTTGATGGGAACTTGGCTACATAAAGTCTGCCATCGGTATCGATAACGTTGGCTTTGGGACGGGCACCACCAAGCGATGTTCCTGGGTCAATCAACTGGTCGAGCCAACGCTGTTCTGGCAACTCATTACGTTCTTCGGCCAATTCAATCTCATGACAGGCATCGCACAGGGCACGAAGGCTCTCAATGGGTGGGACAAGATACTTTGCACTCGCGTTGATGTAATCTTCGGAGTCGTCACTTTTGTAGCGTATGCCGCCCATGCGGGTGAAGTCCTCAATGCCTGTGAGGTAGTCGAAGTTGGTGAGCATCCGCACAGGTCTTCCCTCGGCTTGCGCCTTCAGTCGCTCTCTGCGGTCGAGCAACAACCGGCCCCAACGGTCGGGGAAGGAATCTTTGACGAAGCCAAACACACTATCTGTGCCACGAGGATGTTGCAACGATGGAACGTTCATCAGGTCGCCACTCAACACGATACCGCCATGCTGCTTCAGCCATTCACGCGCATACTCAAAGACAAAGTGATCCTTGCCACGGACTCGTTCATAGCCCAATGTGCCAATCTCCTGCGGTGATGCGAGAAAGTCGAAATCTGCGTAAACCGTAATCTTTTTCATTTGACTTTGTCTTCGTCTTTCACGACTCGGCCATTGAAGCGAGCTTCATGGCTCTCGCTG
>JAEEGL010113529.1_pt1 | contig 11832 bp, 8 predicted proteins | sample 9134231 | NCBI WGS metagenome assembly JAEEGL01 (sample SAMN16246548, study PRJNA631951) | gut metagenome | biome: gut microbiome; feature: rumen; material: fiber-attached | host: Bos | place: Iran: Karaj | collected 2018-10 | reverse complement strand
GTCGAAATCGGAACCACCCTTACCACCGCCGAGAGGCAGCATGGTGAGGCTGTTCTTGAAGATCTGCTCGAAGCCCAAGAATTTGAGCATGGAGACGTTCACAGCTTTGTGGAAGCGCAGACCACCCTTGTAGGCACCGAGGGCGGCATTGAACTGCACGCGATAGCCGAGGTTAGTGCAAACCTCGCCCTTGTCGTTCACCCAGGTCACACGGAAAGTGAAGATACGATCGGGCTCAACAATGCGCTCGACGATCTTGGCCTTCTCAAACTCGGGATGTTTGTTGTATTCTTCCTCGATAGTCTCAAGAACCTCGCGGACAGCCTGCAAGTACTCGTTTTCGCCCGGATGTTTGGCCTCCAGGTTAGCCATGATTTCTTTTACTTTCATGTTATACAGTGTTTTAAATGGTTAATTTGTTTTATTTCAGTTTGGCAAATGTACAACCTTTTTTTGAATGCACCAAATTTTTTTAAAGAATTTTATAATAAAATACCCCTACGCGCGCAACACTGCCGTAGTTCAAGGACTGCCCCTTCTTCAATGTTATTTCGGTATTTCTTCAATGGCCGATTGAAGAAATATTGAAGAAATAGCGAAGAATGATAGAAGAAAAGCTATGGTCAATAGCAGGTGTCAACGAAGTTGGCCAGACGGGGCTTGAGGTATTCGCGCTCCTCGATGAATGCCATGTGGGCCACACCTTCGAGGAGATGCGTCTCGGAATGGCGCGGCATCATGGTCTGCGACACAGCCACCTCGAGGGGTATACGGGGGTCGTTCTTGCCGTAGACGAAGAGCACAGGCACGTCGAGGTTCTGCAGTGTTGCTATGCGAGAATGGCGCTTGGCCATGCCGCGCTGGGCAGCCACGATGGAGGCTGTGGTCATCTCGAGGCACTGGTCTTGCAGGTCTTTGATTTCCTTGGAGAGCGCCGCGCGACGGCTCTCGTCGAAGAGCGGCGGAATGAAGCCGAGGATATAGTTGGCGCGGTTGGTCTCGGCCTGACGGCAGGCCTCCTCGCGCCCGTGGCGGTGCGCCTCGCTGTCGGCCATGGCATGCGAACTGATGAGGCCGAGGCCGCGCAGCGTGTAGGGATAGTTCTCGGCGAAGGAGAGGGCCACATAGCCGCCCATGGAGTGGCCCACCATGACGCACTGGTCGACGCCTGCATCGTTGAGCACTTCCTTCACTATGCGGGCCATGAAGTCCATGGTGTGAACATCGCAGAAGCTGTCGGTAAGGCCGTGGCCGGGCAGGTCGACAGTGATGACCCGCATACGGTTCATGTAACTGAGCACATAGGAGCTCCACACGTCGAGGTTCTGTAGGAATCCGTGCAGAAGCACGAGGGTATGGGTGTAGTCGCGGCCTTCGTCGCGATAGTGTACGGTACGGCCGTCGACGGTGATGGTGCGGTGCTGTTCCATGGGCTCGGGATGTATATAATTTGGCGGCAAAATTACTACTTTTTACAAAAACAGAAGCGGCGGATTCAGAAAAGAAATCCGCCGCCCATTGTTAATATCTCCTAACGACGCGTCTAGCGCTCGCGGAAACGCACGGCGACGCCAGGGGCCGTGCCATTCTTGGTGTTGACGTTTCCGTAGGCCGACACGGTGATTCTCGAGGCATCGACACCCGCCGAGGTGAGCACGCTGCGCATCACGCGGCCGCGCTCAAGGGAGAGGTTGTAGCACAACTCATCGTCGCGCCCGGCAACATTGACCACCAGCTCCACCACACATTCGCTGTTGTGGTTGATGAACTGGGCCAACTGCTGCAGCTGCAGTTCGCCGACAGGCAGCAGGTTGGCCGACTTGGGCTCGAAGTCCACCGCCAACAAGGGCAGCGGCTTGTCCATAGCCACCAACACGGGGAAGGTGTAGCCTTTAAGGCGCTGTTTGTTCTTGACCTTGGGCTCGATGATGACGGCAGGCACGAAATAGATGCCGGCATCGCCAAGCACAGCATAGCGCTTGTCCTTATGGATGCTGAGGTCCACACTGTGGCCTTCGCCGACATACTCGACAATCTGCGTCACTGTCTGCAACGTGAGGTCGGCAACACGCACGCGGAAGAGGAAGTCCTCCATGCCGAGGATGTCGAGCGAATAGTTCTGGTACGAGTTGGAGGCATCATGGGTGGCCTGCACCGAGTAGGCCGAGAAGCGGCCAAGGTTGTAGTTGGAGGTGTAGACGAGGGTCTTCTCGTCCTGACCGAAACTGACGTTGGCTTCGGCAAAGCCGGTGTTCACCTCCTTGCCGATGTTGCGCGGGGTGCTCCAGTGGGTCCAGTCCTCGACGCTACTGCGCGTGGAGACGTAGATGTCGCCATAGCCGAGGCCGCGGCTGTCAGTGACATAATAGAGGGTCTTGAGATTGCGGCTCAATATGGGGCTGCGCTCACTGTAGGGCGTGTTGATATCCTTGCCGAGGTTGATAGCGGTGCCCCAGCCGTTCTGGGTGTATGGAATGAAGTAGATGTCCGAAGCCAGAGCTGTGTCGCCATGGAAGATAGCTCCCGAGGGCTGCAGGTTCTGTCCGTTGGGACGGTCGGAAGCCAGCAGCAGGCCGCTGCCGTCGGGCATCATATAGGCGTCGGTCTCGGTGTAGTCGCTGTTGACGGGATAAGGCGGTATGTCGGTTACACGCCATTCTTCGCCCTCCTTCTCGGCGATCCATATATCGCCCGAGCTACCGAGGAGCATGCGCTTGCCGTCGGCATAGAAGCCGTAGATGGTGAGGCCGTCGTTGTCGGTGTTCGAGAAGCGCACATCGCCGGCGGGACGCCAAGCCACGCCGTCCTTGACAGCGTAGCAAATGCGGCGGCTGGGACCGTTGACGCGGGTGTAGTACATGCGGTTCTCGGCGACATTATAGGAGGGGTTCTGGATGTTGTAGGTGGCCGTGAGGACCGGTACGGGACGGCGGCCTGTAGCGGGAGATGCGAGTATGGTCTTGAGTTCCTCGTACTCGTTGTGGCACTCCTTGTCGAAGCAGAGGTCGAACTGGCGCACACGGTCGAGGGCTCCCTTGTAGTTATGTAGCGTCAGCTGCGACTGTATCATGCGCTGCAGAGGCACGAAGGCGATGCGCTTGCCAGTCATCTGGCGCACATAGTTGGCATACTTGGGGTAGTCGACCTCGATGAAGTCTTCCATGAGGTTGATGCGGTCGATCTTCTCGGCGCGCTGCATGTCGGCCTCGACGGCACGCGGATACGGGAAACCGGGGTTCTGCTCGTTGAAGGCCTTGATGGGGGCCACATTGCCTTCCTCGGCATGCCACGAGTAGTAGCGGTTGTATACGTCGTTGTAGTATTGGTCTAATGAGAAGCGCGAGAGATAGAGGCGGGCGGCCTCGATGCTGTGTTCCTCGTAGACGAGGCGGCGCAACTGGGCGAGAGCTTTGTCGGCAAGGTCGTTGTCGGCATTGGAATCGACGAAGTCGGCATATTCGCGCGGCGTGCTCAGCGAGTTGTACTTCACCTCGAGCAGGGTAGCCAGTTTCTCGCGGGCCTGCAGGTGCTCGTCGCTCGAGGGATAGCGACGCAGGAAGTCGTTGTAGGCGGCAATGGTGTTGCGACCAGAGGCGTCGGCATAGGCTAGACGGCTCTTCTGTTTTTCGGCGGCACGCTGCACCGAAGGACTCAGCGGGAACTTGGCGGCCACGGTGTCGACGCCCGACTCGGAGGAGATACCCTCGAAGAGGCCGGGGGCGAGGCGCGACAGACGCTCCTCCATCTGCTCGGCCTCGTGGGTGCCGGGGTAGATGTCGATGAAGTGGTAGTACGACTCGGCGGTGCCCTTGCGCAGGTCTTCATCGTAGACCTGGTTGATGCGACGCTGACGCAGCAGACGCACCAGCTCAATGTCAATACCGAAGGCATCGAGGTAAGTGTCGAGTTCCACGCGGCTCATGTCGGTGCGCACCTCAAGGGTGTTGTAGGCTGCGTCGCTGATAGCCTGTTTGGTCTGACGGATGGTGGTGAGTGTGATATTCTTGCGTGCCAGACGCGTGAGCTCGCCGAGGCGGTCTTCCTCGAGGAGCACAATATGGCGCGCTTCAGCACGCTGGATATACTTCATGGCCATGGGCAAGTTGCGCATTGGGTGCGAGTTGTCGAAATAGAACTGCGCCATGTTGAAGAGATTCTCCACGTTGTCGGGCTCTTTGGCGTAAGCCTTGTTGAGACGCGTGAAGCGGTCCTGATAATCGCCCATAGCGTCTTCGGGCGACACCTGTGCCATTGCCGTTGCCATCATCAGGCAACCCATAACGGTCATCAATAGTTTCTTCATCGCTAGCTATTTTAGTGATTCCAAAATGTCATTAAATTCAAACTCCATCTCCTGGAAGGTGTCCTTGGTGGTCTCCAGGCGGAACTCCACTGTGACGTCGCCGTCCTTGAAGTAAGTCATCATGAACTGGTAGTCCTTCTGGTCGGAGGGATTGGTGTAAGCTCCCACATAGCCCAAGCCGCCGCGCTTGGGAAGGCCGGGGCCGTGGGTGTACTCGTTGAGCGACTGGAAGGGCTGCTGCATGTAGCGCTCGTAGGCCAACTCGTAGATGTCGCCGTCGTAGTCCTCGTTGACATAGATGCGGAGGAAGGGCAACACGGTGTCGCCCTCGTCGTCGAGCAGCATCTGCCCCACATAGCAGTAGAGGTAGATGTCGGCGCCGTCGTCGAGCTGGAAGGTGCGCAGGTAGCGCCAGTCGTCGCCGTTGAGGCGGAAGGTCACCTGCGTGCCGGGGATGCCTATCTGGGCCGAGGCTACGGCAGGAACGGCTATTAACAGAGCCGTGAGAATGATTCTAAGGTATCGTTTCATCGCTTTATGATTTCCTCGTAAAACTTGATTAATCGTTGCGAGAGCACTCTCTCGTCGTATTCCGCGGCCACTAGTCGCGCTGCGGCCTCCCCCACCCTGCGGCAGAGGTCGCCATCGGCCACCAGACGGCCAATATGGTGGGCGAACTGCTCGGGAGTGTCGGCGATGAGTAGGTTCTCGCCATCGGTATAGTTGATGCCCTGGGCACCGACGGTGGTGGTCACCACAGCCTTGCCCATCGACATTGCTTCGATTATCTTCACTCGGATACCGCTGCCGCTGAGCAGGGGCACCACGTTGACCTGCTTGTCGGCAATGAAACGGTGCGCGTCGGGCACCTCGCCGACGATGGTGACACCCTCTATCTGCGTCTTCAGCCACCGCTCGGGCATCTTGCGGCCGGCGAGGTAGAGCTGCGCCTGCGGCACCTCGCGGTGCACCACGGGCCACACCTCCTCCATCAGCCAGCGGACGCCCTCTTGGTTGGGCATCCAGTCCATGGCGCCAAGGTGGTAGAGGGATATTGTCTGATTGTCGGATTGCTTGAGTGCTCGAGTAAGAGCTCCACTTTCCACTCCAAAAGGAACCACCGTCATAGGGCGGCGGCAGCCGTTGGCACGGAACCAGTCGGCATCGCACTGCGTGATGCACACCACGCCGTCGTAGTCTTTCACGTGATCCACTTCGTAGACACGCAACGTGAGGGCCAGATGTTTCAGGTACCAGCGCTTCAAGCCGTGGCGTGTGCTTTGCGCCACACTGCGCCAGATGCGGTTCTCCACGTTGTGGGCGCGGAGGATAACCTTGGCATTGGAGAGGCGGCGTATCAGCGGCACATAAGGGGTGAGGAAGATACTCTCCACATGCACCACGTCAAACTCTTCCTGCTGCAAGACCTTTTTCAGTTTGTTGGTGAAACTGATGCTTACGTAACGCTCCACGTGGTACGAGTCGCCACAGAACATGGCCGCGGCGGCCTGCAGAGGCTTCACCCTCAAGTCAACGTATACCGACTCGATGCCGGTGGCCTCGCGATAGGCTTCGGGCAACAAATCGGCCTGCAGGGGGTGCTTGTCGGTCTCCACCGTCAGCACCTTCACCTCACAGCCCTCGCGCAGCAGTCCCTGTGTGACGCTGTGCATAGCCATCGTGCCGCCGTCGACCGGCGGATACGGGGGCTTGATGCAGAGCTGGAGGATCTTCATGGTCATTATTCTTTCGGAAGGGCTTTGAAGCCGTAGCCGAGGATCTCGCTACTCTCCATGATGTTGACGAAAGCCTTGGGGTCGAGGCGGTGCAGGTTGCTCTTGAGCTTCACCATGTCGGCACGGTCGAGGGTGACGTAGATCATCTTGCGCTCGTTGCCCTGATAAAGGCCTGTGCCCACCAGCAGGGTGCCACCGCGTTCGAGGTCGTTGAGGATGTAGTCGCGCACGGCTTCCAGCTCGTCGGTAACGATGAACATGGTCTTGTAGCTCTTCATGCCGTCGACCACCAGGTCGATAATCTTGCTCTCGATATAGATGAGCAGGATGGAATAGATTGGCAGGCGGATGTCGCCAATAATGAGGGTGGTCAGCGAGATGATGCTGTCGACGATGAGCACAAGGGTGCCGAGGCTTATCTTGGTGTACTTGTGGATAATCATGGAGATAATGTCCGAACCGCCGCTGGTGGCGCCGGCACGGAAGATGACTCCGATGGCCACACCGTAGATGAGGCCTGCCACAATGGTGTTGAGAATCATGTCGGGCATGAACCACACCTCGGCGCCGTCGCGCATGAACGAGAGGGCTGTGTGGGCAGGCTCGGCCAGCCAATCGCCGTCGTGGATAACGGGTGCATAGCCCCACGTGGTTTCAAGGATGAAGGTGAACACCGGTATCAAGATGACCGAAATGATGGTCTTAAGGCCGAACTTGGGGCCGAGGATAATGGTGCCGATGATGAGCAGCGGGATGTCCATGCAGATGCCGGCCACCGAAATCTTCCACCCGAAAAGGGCGTTGAAGACGTTAGCAAGACCGTATACACCGCCGGGGGCCAGATGGTAGGGGTTGACAAACATAACGTCGCCTACGGCGAACAGGGCACTGCCTATTACTAGCAAGCAATAGGACCACACTTCCTTTTTCCAATCTCTTTTTACAATAGTCTCTGTCATATTCAGTTGATAATTAATACATAATAGTTTATCCACACAATAGGATAGAAATGCAAATATACATATTTTTTTCAAATATGTAAAAAGTGATGCAACGCGCTGCAAATGCCGGCTGTTTTTCAACCGTTTACCAGTTGTTCTTCGGTTGTTCTTCGGTGGATCACCGAAGAACAACCGAAGAACAACCAAAGAACAACCGAAGAAAAGAGAAACCCATAGGCCACCTTGCAGTCACCTATGGGCATAAAAAAAGAGCGATAGACGGGGTTCGAACCCGCGACCTGCGGCTTGGGAAGCCGCCGCTCTGCCAACTGAGCTACTATCGCAAAAGCACTCCTATAAACGCCACCCGTGGCGCTTTATTGTATGTGAGGCTATTTTTCAGGCAAAATATTCGTACTGGCCATTCTCGCTCTTGACGGTGACCTGCGCCTTGGGACCTTCCTCGACGCGGCCCACGATGCGGGCGTCGACATTGAAGGAGCGGGCGATGTCGATGATGCCGGCGGCTGTCTGCTCGTCGGTGTAGAGTTCCATGCGGTGGCCCATGTTGAAGACCTTGTACATCTCCTGCCAGTCGGTGCCGCTCTCATCGTGAATCATGCGGAACAGCGGCGGCACGGGGAAGAGGTTGTCCTTGACCACGTGCAGCGGACGGCCTCCGATGAAGTGGAGCACCTTGGTCTGCGCGCCACCGGAGCAGTGTATCATGCCGTCGATCTTGGGGCGGTATTCGTCGAGCACCTTGCGGATGATGGGGGCATAGGTCCTTGTGGGCGATAACACCATGTGGCCTGCGTCGACGCCGGGCACCTCGGTGGGGTCGGTGAGCAGCTTGGAGCCGCAGAAGACCACGCTGTCGGGCAGGTTGCGGTCGTAGCACATGGGGTATTTTTCGGCGTAGATGTGTGAGAAGACGTCGTGGCGCGCCGAGGTGAGGCCATTCGAGCCCATGCCGCCGTTGTAGGCAGTCTCATAAGAGGCTTGGCCGAAGGAGGCAAGGCCCACTATAACGTTGCCGGCCTTGATGCGAGCGTTGTCAACCACGTCGGTACGGCGCATGCGGGCGGTGACGGTGCTGTCGACTATGATGGTGCGCACGAGATCGCCCACGTCGGCGGTCTCGCCACCGGTGAGGACGATATCGATGCCCATGTCGCGCATGGTCTGGCAGAACTCCTCGGTGCCATTGATGACAGCGGAGATGACCTCACCGGGCACCAACTGCTTGTTGCGGCCGATGGTAGAGGAGAGGAGTATGTGGTCGAGGGCGCCGACGCAGAGCAAGTCGTCGGTATTCATCACTATGGCATCAACGGCGATACCTTTCCAGACACTGAGGTCACCAGTCTCACGCCAGTACATGTAGGCAAGGCTCGACTTGGTGCCTGCGCCGTCGGCATGCATGATATTGCAATACTGCGGGTCGCCACCCAGAAGGTCGGGGATTATCTTGCAGAACGCATTGGGATAAAGGCCTTTGTCGATATTTTTGATGGCGTTGTGCACATCCTCTTTGGTAGCGGAAACACCGCGCTGGTTGTATTTGTCCATAGTCATGTTGTTCGGTGTATGAAATCGGGTGCAAAATTACGAACTTTTAATGGAATGGCAAAAATAATTTACCACGGTATAGAAAATAATACGTATATTTGCAAAATAACTATATTAGTTACATAACGCCAAGGTAATAATAATCAATAAATTAAACAATAAAAAGTTATGAAGAAAACATTATTCATCATTGTCGCTGCAGCCCTTTGCATGCCCATGTTCACCTCGTGCGACATAAGCGACATCATGGACTCCGGTGCCCTCGGCACCATCACCCTCACCACCAGCCAGGCCGGCAACGGTGACCAGATTTATGCCGACGACAGCACCATCACCTTCAAGTCGGGTCTCTGCAACATCAACCACCGCGACATCCACATCGATGTCGACACCCTCGGAGTTGACTACGACACCACCCTGCTCAATGTCAATGCCGGTACCATCATCCTCGGCGTCAATGGCGTGAACGTTATGGAGAACACTGCCAACATCGACTGGCCCCTGTTCGGCATGAACCTGCGCGACACCGTGGTGGGAACCTATAACTTCTTCCTGCCGGTACAGACTTTCGCCTTCTTGAACTACATCGACACCACCAGCATCAATAGCCTTGTCGCCACCGGACTCACCTTCCAGAGCTTCCCCTTCAACCTCTTCGCCGTGGCTGCCGACAAGGACCACTATTACATCGGTTATAGCGGCTCGGTGAGCGTGACCACCTTCGGCAGCGAAGGCAGCATGATAGAAGGCACCTTCAACAACGTGAAGGCCTACTACGTCACCACCACCAAACTCCGCGAGATGATCAACCTCGGTGCCGCCGAATGGAACACCCGCACCCTCGCCCAGGAGCTGCCCACCATCACCTTCAACGGTAGCTTCACCAGCCGTCGCGCCAACATGACGTCGGCCATCAACCGCCTCAACGAGATGGACGAAATCGAGGTGACCAAATAACCTTATACGTCAGAAATAAGAAAGCCGGACTCACAGTCCGGCTTTTCTTGTTTTATTGCTTCACTATACGCCGTACCGCGTCGCCGCACCGCAGCAGGTAGACACCTGCCGGCAAAGTCTTGAGGTCAAACACGACAGGACCTTCGGCTGCCATAAGCTCGCGACCGCTAATATCGCTTAGCGTCACATGTCCTTCAGCCTCGACGGTCAACTTATCGGTGGTCGGATTGGGATAGACGGCAACCGAGGGTATGCTATGGTCGTCGATACCCCCGTGCACATGGAATTTAGCAGTGAACGTAGTGTCGGATGTCACAACAAATGTACGCGGGTTGTCCTCTACATGGTCGTTCCACCACACAAAAACGTTCCCTCCAATTGGCATAGCCTCTATGGTCGCCACACTGCCTGCAACATACCTGCCACTTCCCGTCACAGAGCCCATAGTGCTGTCGTTGCACAGCACGGTGACTGTATACCACACCGTGTCGTCACCTCCAATACTGTCGGCCTCGAAAAGAGCCGTGATGGTCATATCAGAAACAACGGTGACAGTCAGTGGATTGTCGGTGACGATATTCGCATAGCCAGGTTCTATGCTCCAGCCGGCAAAATGGTAGCCCTCATAGGCAGTGGCGGTCGTGGTGAAGGTGTCGGCACTGTCGACAAGAATTTCACCGGCAGGACTCACGCTACCCTTAGTTGCATCGCAGGTCACGGTGACGGTGTAGCGCACAGTATCGGCAACGGGGGCGGGAGTAGCGGGCATCGGGGCACTGAGGTTCACGTGGTACACCTTGATGGTGACGCCGTCCTCAGCGGTAACGGTGACGGTAACCTGCGCCGTGCTGTCGGTGAGACGGCTGGTGGTGATGATGGGCGTAGCATCGGCAGCCTGCGTCTGCACAGCGACAACGGCAGCAGAGAGGGCCGCGGTATCGGCAAGGGTCACGTCGTAGTCGAACACACCCATGCTGAAGCCGTCGACAGTGGTGCCATTGAGGGTCAGGTCGGTGAGCCATGCGCTATAGATGAATTCGATGTCGTCGATAGACAGCGAGTCGTTGGCGCTACCGCTGCCGGCTACACCGTTGGTGGTCAAGTTGATTAGTATGTAGTTGGCCGTGGAGATTCCGCCATAGTTGAACGGCACCTTTACCTGTTGCCACTGCATCGAGGAAGCCGACGAAGTGGTGCGTGTGAAGTTCGCCACAGCCGTGCCACAATACAGAGCTTGATTGTTCTCGTGGTTGGGCGACTGGAAATTGTTGTTGCCATGGATAATGGCTTTCACCTGTCCCTGCGAGCTGGTGCTGGCGGCATAGAAGCTCACCCACACATACATCGAGTCGGGCGTGCCGGTGAAAGGCTGACAATGGTCGCTGTTGTCACGCTGCGTGTAGTTGTAGTTGTTTGAACTCGATGCAGACATACCACCTGCATGGATACGTCCAGTGGTCATGTTGCCGTTGGCCACGATGCCAATGATTGACGTTGAGTAGATTGTCAGGTAACTGCTGCCCGCCGTACCAGGACGACCACCGTTGCGGTGGTAGTGGTGCGGCGTCGATGCCATAGAAGCGTATGTGCCATCCGCCGTAGCGAACGAGTTCCAATGTGTCGGCTCAGCAGTGGCCGAGGTACCGTCCCACTGTTCGAAGCCCGGATTAGGCAATTGGTACTGCGCCTGTGCCACAAACGCAACCAGCAGCATGACTGCAACAAATAGTAGTGTTTTTCTCATAATAGTTAGTTTTTGCTCTTTATAACGCATAGGCACCGATATTATTGTACAAAAAGAGGATGCTCCATGGGAGCATCCTCTTGGTTGGAATGTTTCACTGTAGGATTAGCGGCGACGGCCTTCACCATTGCCAGAGCTGCGGCGCTCGCCACCGTTGCCACCCTCGCGACGGCCATGGCCACCACGGTCACCGTCCTTGCGGGGACCACGATCACCTCCCTCGCGGCGCGGACCGCGGGCGGGCTTCTCCTCGACATAGCCTTCGGGCTTGGGGAGGAGGGCCTTGCGGCTGAGCTTGATCTTGCCGTTCTTCTCGTCAAAGGCGATGACCTTCACCTCGAACTCGTCGCCCTCCTGGATGAGGCCTTCGAGAGTCTCGGTGCGTCCCCATTGGTACTCGCTGATGTGCATCAGGCCTTCCTTGCCGGGCAGGAACTCCAAGAAAGCGCCGAACTCGACAATCGAAACGACCTTGGCCATGTACACGTCGCCCACTTCTGGAACGGTGCAGATGTCCTTGATCCACTTGAGAGCGGCGGCGATGTCCTCCTTGTTCGACGAGGCGACATCGACGATGCC
>JAEEGL016967937.1_pt1 | contig 11833 bp, 9 predicted proteins | sample 9134231 | NCBI WGS metagenome assembly JAEEGL01 (sample SAMN16246548, study PRJNA631951) | gut metagenome | biome: gut microbiome; feature: rumen; material: fiber-attached | host: Bos | place: Iran: Karaj | collected 2018-10 | reverse complement strand
TACTCCCCGGTCAGCGGCGTGGAGGTGAAATGCCACGGCGTGAACGACGTGATGGGCTATCTGTTCGACGGGAAGGCATCCGCGGTCTACCTGCTGGCGGACCTGGACTGGGAGCACCGGACGGACAAGGTGGAACTGATGCTGAGTCTCAAGGAACAGGGTTATTCCCGTTTCTGGGCCGACGGCATCCTTCCCATCGAGGATGTGATGCGGCGCTCGCAGGAAGGGGATTTCCCGGCGCAGCTGTACCTGCTCGTGGACCGTGCCAGACTGACGGCCGAGCCGGACGAGGACCTGCGGACGCGCCTGCATGCTTCGGTGGAGAACTGTTTCAGCGTGGGGATGGGCCGGATGCACGTGATCCGGGACGGGGAAATGAAGACGTTCACGAACCGGTTCGAGGCGGACGGGATGACGTTCCGCGAGCCGGACGAGTACATGTTCAGTTTCAACAGCCCGCTGGGCGCCTGTCCGGTCTGCGGCGGCCTGGGGAAGATCATCGGCGTCAGCGAGGACCTGGTCATCCCGGACAAGTCCAAGAGCATCTATGACGGTGCGATCGCGTGCTGGCGCGGTGAGAAGATGGGCTGGTTCAAGGACCAGCTCGTGCAGAACGCCGAGCGCTACGGGATTCCGATCTTCGTGCCCTACTGCGAACTGACTGAGGAACAGCGGGACATAATTTGGTCCACCCGGTACCGCGAGGGGGACGACAAGACGTTCGTCGGCATCAATGAATTCTTCGAGTGGGTCGAGTCCAACCGGTACAAGATCCAGTACAAATACATGCTGAGCCGCTTCAGCGGCCGGACGACCTGCCAGGCCTGCAAGGGCAGCCGCCTGCGCAAGGACGCCCTCTATGTCAAGGTGGGCGGGAAGAACATCCATGAACTCCTGTCCATGAACGTGGAGGAACTGCTGGATTTCTTCCGGACGCTGGAACTGCTTCCCTATGAAGAGCAGATCGTCCACAAGGCGGTCGAAGAGGTCACGGCCCGGCTGACCTATATCCGGGACGTGGGCCTTTCCTACCTGACCCTCAGCCGTGCCTGCAACACCCTGTCCGGCGGTGAAAGCCAGCGGATCAACCTGGTGACGGCGCTGGGCAGCAGCCTGGTCGGCTCCATGTACATCCTGGACGAGCCATCCATCGGGTTGCATCCCCGGGACACGGACCGGCTGATCGACGTCTTGAAACGCCTGCGGGACATCGGGAATACGGTCATCGTCGTGGAGCATGACGAGAAGATCATGCGGGCGGCGGATGTCCTGATCGACATGGGGCCGGAGGCGGGTGCCGCCGGCGGCGAGATCGTCTTCCAGGGCCGGATCGGGGACAAGGTCTCCGACGCGGTCATGGACCGTTCCCTGACGCTCCAGTACCTGACCGGACGCCGCCTGCGTACGCCGCGCGAGAAACGCTCCTGGACCTATTCCATTACGGTCCAGGGTGCCATGGAGCACAATCTCAAGAACATCGACGTCCAGTTCCCGCTCGGCGTCCTGACGGTCGTGTCGGGGGTCAGCGGCAGCGGGAAATCCTCGCTGGTCGGCGACATCCTGTATCCCGCCCTCTTCCGGCGGATCAACGAGACCGGCAGCCTGCCCGGAACGTTCCGGGGCCTGTCCGGCAACCTGGACCGCATCCGCCAGGTCGAATATGTCGACCAGAATCCGATCGGCAAGAGTTCCCGCAGCAACGCCGTGACCTACCTGAAAGTCTATGACGACATCCGGAAACTGATGGCCGCCCAGCAATATGCGAAGATCAACGGCTACACGCCTTCCTATTTCTCGTTCAACCAGGACGGCGGCCAGTGCTCGGAATGCCAGGGCGAGGGCTTCATCAAGATCGAGATGCAGTTCATGGCGGACGTGACCATGGTCTGCGAGGCCTGCGGCGGAAAGCGCTTCAAGCCGGACATCCTCGAGGTCCGTTACAAGGGAAAGAACATCGACGACATCCTGAACATGAGCGTGGAGGAGGCGATCGCCTTCTTCGGGGCGCAGGAGGATCCGGAGGCCAGGACCATCGCCGCCCGGCTGCAGCCGCTGGTGGACGTGGGCCTTTCCTATATCAAACTGGGCCAGAGCAGCAGCACGCTTTCGGGCGGCGAGAGCCAGCGGATCAAACTGGCGTATTTCCTGAGCATGAACAGCGGAGACGCGGGCAAGAAGATCCTCTTCCTGTTCGACGAGCCGACGACCGGCCTGCATTTCCATGACGTGGAGAAACTCCTCAAGGCTTTTGACGTGCTGCTGGCCAAGGGCCACAGCATCGTCGTCGTGGAACACAACATGGACGTCATCCGGGCCGCGGACTGGGTGATCGACCTGGGTCCCGATGCCGGTGACCGGGGCGGGGAAGTGGTCTTTGCCGGTACGCCGGAAGACCTTGCCGCCTCAGGGATCGGCTATACGGCGCGATATTTGAAAGAGGAACATACGGACACTGAAACGTTTTAATCAACATGAAGAGAATCGCTGCCGTCACCATGGTCCGGAACGATGATTTCTATCTTCGGAAATGGGTGGAGTACTATGGTGCTCAGTTGGGACGCGAAAACCTGTATATCTATTTCGATGGCCTCGACCAGGTCATCGCTCCTTTTTGCGAGGGAACGCATGCCGAACTGGTGGAAAAGATCGGCACCCAGGTCGTGGAGGCGGAGAAAGGCCGGCTGAAATTCCTGTCGGGAAAAGCGGCGGCGCTCCTGTCTTCCGGATATGACCTGGTGATCGGCGTGGACGCGGACGAGTTCATCGTCCCGGACCCGAAACTGGGCAAGTCCCTGGCGGAATATCTTTCGGAACTGGACATCAAGGATTCCGTTTCGGGCCTGGGCCTGGATTTCGGGCAGAAACTGGGCGAGGAGCCGGACATCACGGAAGACGAGCCGTTCCTCCACCAGCGCCATTATGCCCAGGTCGGGACGCGGTATACCAAGCCGTCCATCATGGCCCGTCCGTTGCAATGGGGAAGCGGCTTCCATCGGATCAAAGGACATAATTTCCACATAGCGAAGGACTTGTATCTGCTCCATTTCGGCTATTTCGACAAGAAGCGCATCGAGGACCGGTTCAAGGACAAGGACCGGCTGTCGCAGGGATGGGAGAAACACATGCACAAACGTGCCCGTACCATCCGGCTGGTGACCGAGAAGAAAGCCCGGGATTTCGACCGCGTGATTCCGTGGGCGCGGATGTGCCAGACCCTGGTGCGCCCGCCGTATGCGTGGAACAAGCCCTCCATGTTCAATTACCGGCTGATCGTCCGGATTCCCGACCGTTTCCGTGACTTGGTATGATGGCTCCGTATCCGATTGACGCGCTGGTCCCTTGGGTGGACGGGGACGATCCGGTGCTCCGGGCCAAGCGGCAGCGCTACCTGGATCCATCCGCGGCCCGGAACGACGACGTCGCCGGCGCCACCCGTTTCAAGAGTATCGGCGAAATCCGCTTCTGCATCGCTTCCATCCTGCGTTTCGCTCCTTTCATCCGCAAGGTCTTCATCATGACGGACGGGCAGGACCCCGGCCTGGACGCATTCCTGGACCGGAATTTCCCGGATCGGACCACCCAGGTCGTGATCGTGGACCATTCCGTCATTTTCAAGGGGTATGAGGAGGCGCTCCCGGTGTTCAATTCCAACGCCATCGAGGCGGTCATGTGGAACATCCCGGACATGGCGGAGCACATCCTGTATTTCAACGACGATTTCATGCTCACGGGACCGGTCCGTCCCGAGGACTTCTTCCTTCCCGACGGCCGTGTCGTCTGCTTCGGGTCGTGGTTCTGGGCGCCTTTCGCCCGGCTGCTCCGGCGGGTGAAACCCAAACACAACGGACACCGCACCATCGGATTCAAGGATTTGATGCTGAATGCGTTGGACTATATGGGCGGGGGCTGGCGCTTCATCAACCTGGGCCATACGCCCCGTCCCTTGCTGAAGAGTTGGTTCGAGGACTGGGCCGTCCGGCGTCCGGACATGGTCCAGACCAACCTGCGCGGCCGTTTCCGCGAGCCGTTCCATTTCCAGGCGCAGGAACCTTTCTACCTCGACATGGCCCGGCAGGGCCGGCTGGTCCTGGTCCCCGAGGAGTCCAAGACCTTGTATTTCAAGCGGCGTGACAAACGGGACTACGTGGCCTTGAAACTGGCCTCTTTCGACCGTTCCGACAAGTGCTTCGCCTGTTTCAACTCATTGGATTACTGCACGCCCGAAGAACAGCGGCAGGTGATTGCCTGGCTGGGCCGGCGGATCGGCGTCCGTTAATCTCCCTCTTCTTTCCGGAAGGCTGTCAGCCCGTGGGTCCTGCGTTCGCTCTCGGGCGGGAGTTGCATGTAGTTGCCGAACTGCTGGCGGAGGAAGGTGTCGTAGTCGGCGACGGCCCGGAAGAAATGGCCTTCGAAAGCGAGGTCGACATAGTTCTCGAACATCTGGCGGTCATAGATCTCGATGGCGCCTCCGCCGCCGGATACCGGCCCTGCGAACGGGCTTCCGGTCCCGTTGTACCGGGTCAGGAAGGTGACGCAGCGGTCCATCCACCAGGAGACGGGATGGCGGTGGGCCTGGATCTTGGGAATCAGCGGATCATGGAAGGTGAAAGGGAAGAAGGGGCGCTGGGACAGGTAGACCCGCCGGCGTAACCGGCTGACAGTCTTTGCGAATTCTTCATGCATGGCCGGATCGGCGGGTGCCGCGTCGACCGGGAAGATGTCCAGGTTGAGTCCGAACCGGTAGATGTTCTTCCGCTTTTTTTCGATGCTGACGGTGCGGCTGTCCATGACCTTGGCATAGCAGGTGATGAACCGGGCCTCGGGCGTGTCGGTATCGTACAGGCACCGGAAGGGTCCCCGGTCGCGGTACAGTTGCACGAACCGTTCGAAATCCGCCCGCGGCATCATGATGTCGATGTCGTCGTCCCAGGGAATGAAGCCTTCGTGGCGCACGGCTCCGAGAAGGGTCCCGTAGGCGAGGGAATAACGCAGGTCGTGTTCGCGGCAGAAAGCGTCCACATCCGTGAGGATGCCGAGCAGCGTGGCATGGATTTCTTTCAGGTTCAGCGGTTTCATCCGGTCGGGGTCTTGAATGACAAATTTACCGAATAATTGCTACCTTTGCAAACCACATCCTCTGAATCTATGATGCAAATGAGTCTGGCGGACTTGCAGCAAGAGAGTCTGGCTATCCTGAAGGCAATCCACGCGTTTTGCGAAGAGCATGGAATCCCCTATACGCTGGCGTATGGCTCCCTGCTGGGTGCCATACGGCATAAGGGATTCATTCCCTGGGATGACGATATCGACCTTTTCATTCCCCGCCCGGAATATGACCGTTTCTGCCTGACTTTCAAGGCGGAGGGCCTGGAATGTGTCAGTACGGCGACGCATCCCGGCTGCCTGATCGCCTTCGCCCGTGTGCGGGACACCGTCCGGACGCAGACCGTGAACCTGTATCCCTGGCTCTTCGAGGAGCAGGAAAAAGGATGTTGGATCGACGTCTTCCCCCTGGATGCCATGCCCGATGATCCGCAGGCCTTTCATGACCGCTATCTGGAGATGCAGCGTCTGTACAAGCCCATTGCCCACCGCCGGCGGTACAAGGGCGACCCGGCTCCTTTCGGCTTCGGCCGTGTCTGCAAGCAGTGGTTCCACCGCCTGCAGCACCCGGACTGGTACCGGGAGGACCCCCGTCCCCATCTGCGGCGCCTGATGGAAGAAATGGTCCGCCTTCCGTACGGATCGGCGGAGACCGTGTCCCAACTGGCCTGCCCGGACAACGAAGGGGACCGGTTCCGGACGGAATGGATGACCGACCGGATCCTGCAGCCGTTCGAGGGGGACTCTTTCTATGTCCCGGCCGCCTATGACCGGATCCTGACGGACATGTACGGCGACTACATGAAACTGCCGCCGCCCGAGCTTCGTCAGCCCTTGCAGATGCATCACGTCAAGTATTTCTGGAAAGAGGGCTACGGCTCCAGCCGGTAGCAGGCGACGCTGTGATAGGGATGCCGCTCGCTTTCGGGCGGAAGTTGCATGTAATCCCCGTAGAGTTTCTTCAGGAAGGTGTCATAGTCTTTGACACAGCAGTACATCCGTCCCTCGAAGGGGAGCCGGATGTATTCGTCGAAGACCTTGGCAGGCATGTGGGTGTCCCACTCGGATCCGCCCATGATGTGGCCTGCGAAGGCGGTCGATCCCATGGGATAACTGCGGTAGAGGGTTTCCAGCGCTTCGGCGGTCTCTTCCCGGGCGGGATAGAAGGGGTGGCGCAGCAGCGTCTTCAGTGCGACGAGGGGACTGTCGGTGCAATGCCAGAGCGGGGCGCTTTTGTGAAACTGGTTCTTGAGCCGGATGTACGTGCGGACATAGTCGTCGAAGGCCTTGTCGTCTTCGGGCTGTCCGTCAACGGCATAGATATCGACGAAGATGCCGTAGCGGTTGACCCGGTTGTGGTCCAGCGCGAGGGTGCGGGTGTCGATGACGCGGGTGAAGGTATGGGCGAAATCCGGATCCAGCCGGTAGTTGACGACCTTGTAATCCGGATAGTTTCCGTTGAATGTCTGCCAGAAGCGGTCGTAGTCCGCCCGGGGCATGATGACGTCCATGTCGTCGTCCCAGGGGATGAACCCTTTATGCCGTACGGCTCCGAGCAGGGAGCCTCCGTCGAGGGAGTAGGTGATGCCGCTGCGGGTGCAGAAATCGTCGATCTTGTCCATGATGCCGAGTTGGGCCTGCCGGACCTCGTCGGCGTTCATGCGGATGCGTCTCATATCTTGAACACGTTTTCTCCCTGCAGGTACTGCTCCTGGACGCGGGTCATGGCGAGGATTTCCTTGCGGGTGAGTTTCGACTGCAGTCCGCGGCCTTCCAGCACGCTGGAGACGAACTCCTTGATCTCATAGCGAAGGCCTTCTCCTGCAAAGGGATAGAAGTATTTCTTGTTCTGGTTCTGGTCTTCGTACCGGACCTCGAAATAGTCGGTCTTCCACCAGGGGGCGGGCACGTAGACATAGCCCTTCGTGCCGGAAATCACCATGTTCCCTTCCGTCTTGACGCCGAGCCCGACCTGGAAGGAGGCGACGGCATGGTCGAAGCGGAAGACGGCCTTGGTATACATGTCCACGCCGTTTTTCATCTTCGAATAGAAGTTGATGTTCCGGTAGCCGGTGCCGAGGAGCTGCAGGATGGGCAGCAGCGGGAAGCAGCCGTTTTCATTCATGCTGCCGCCCAGGCGGGAACTGTCCAGTTTCTCGGACCGTTCGTCCGTCAGGGTGGTCACGGAGGCGTTCACTTCGGCGATTTCGCCGATGACGCCGGATTTGAGCAGGGTGAAAAGGTGGCCGTATGCGGGGCACCAGGCGGTCTTGTGGGCGGGCATCAGCACGCAGCCCTTTTCGTCGGCGAGGGCGAACAGTTCCTCCGCTTCCTTGACGCTGAACACGAAGGGAATCTCACAGAGGACGTGTTTCCCGGCCTTCAGGGCCATCCGGGCGTACTCGTAGTGGGTATAGTGCGGCGACGCGACATAGACGGCGTCGCAGGCGTCCAGCAGTTCGTCCGGCGTGGCGGCCGCCAGGGGAATGTTGAATTCCCGGATGAAGGCTTCCGCGGCTTCCCGGTCGGGATTGTAGGCGGCGGAGATGACGTTGCTGTTGACGAATCCGGCCTCCGGGACGAAGCGGCGGGCAATGCTGCCGGTGCCGATGATTCCGATGCGGACCGTCGGGCGTTCCTGGCGGAGCTGGGTGCTGGAGATCCCCTCGGTACGGGGCAGGTAGACCACCTCGCAGAATTCCTTGAGGTAGTCGAAATAGCCGGTCCAGTCCGATCCGATGGCGAAGATGTCGACGCCGTATTTGCGGATGTCGTCGATCTTCTGGCCTTTGTATTCTTCGATGATGACCTGGTCCACAAGTCCGGTCGCCTTGACGGCCTCGATGCGCTCCATGACGTTGCCGCAGGTGTTCATCTTGCCGCGTTCCAGGTCGAAATTATCGGTGGTTACGCCGACGATCAGCCAGTCTCCCAACGCTTTGGCGCGGCGGAGGAGATTGATGTGACCCTGGTGGAGCAGGTCGAAGGTGCCGTAGGTGATGACTTTTTTCATGGCTCGAATTCGTGGATCCGGTCAGCGAGTTCTTCGAGTTCCTTGTCGGTCTGCAGGCCCATGTGGGAGACGCGGTAGAAGCCCGGCTTGCCGCCCGGCATGATATAGGTGTCGTATTTCTCGATGAGCCCCTTGAAGATCTTGCGTTCGGCCGTGTCGTTGGTCTGGAAACCGGTGATGGCGAAGGAAGGCACTTCGGCGGGGACGTCCCATCCGTATTTCTTGCAATACTCGCGGAATTTCAGGGCACGGTGCTTGACCTCGGCGATGTTCTTGTCCTCGCCGCCTTCTGCCTTGAGCTGGCGCAGGCGGGCGTTGAGCTGCAGGAACAGGATGGTCGCCGGGCTGAACGGCGTCTGGCCGCGGCGGAAGTTGGAGAAGTTGTCGTCGAAGTCCCAGTAATAGCCCTTGTGGTTCCATGCATAGCCGTCCAGTTTTTTGCTGAAGAACAGGATGGACAGTCCGGGCGGGATGTTGAGGCCCTTCTGGGTGCTGGTGATGCAGATGTCGATGTCGTACCGGTCCATGCTCAGCGGTTCGGCGAGGAAGGTGCTGATCACGTCGACGATCAGGGACATCCCGTATTTCTTGCACAGGGCGCTGATCTTCTCCAGGTCGTACAACTGGCCCGTGGAGGTCTCGTGGTGCTGGCAGAGGAACACGTCGGGCCGCTGTTCGGCCACTGTCTTCTCGAGGGCGTCATAGTCGATGTCACAGGCGAACGGTACCGTGAAATCGATCACAGGGACGCCGTAATACTCACAGAGTTGGAACCAGCGGTGACCGAAGGATCCGCCGTCGATGACGATGGCTTTCCGCTTGGTCGTGACATAATTCTCGACGACGGCGCTCATGGCGCCCGTGCCGGAGCCGGTGTAAATGATGGTCCTCCCGCCGGTGCAGTGGATCAAGTCCAGGAGGATCTGCTCGGATTCTTTGTTGATGGCCGAAAATGCGTCGGTACGCATGTACAGGAAGGGCTTTGCGCCAATCTCCATGATGGCGGGATCGATGTCGCCCGGAAAAACATAAGACCTCATGCTTGGTGTATATTTCCACAAAAATAGGAAAAAACGTCGTTTTCTCCCAATTATTTGCGGGTTAATGCACTCCGGTCCACCCGCCAGCCGTCCTCCGTCAGGAGTCCGTCCTTCTCCGGACGGACGGTGTACAGGTAATGATAATTCCGCTGGATGTCGGCGTTTCCTTCCCCGTCGCCCAGGAGGAAGCGGTAAATCAGATATTGTCCGGGCGGTGAGACCCATTGCGTGGATTCGTATTCGACGGAGATTTCAACATAGGACGGGAGGATGGGATCCTGCCCCTGCAGGTTCTCGAGCATATAGACGCTGACCGTTTCGCTGATTCCCGGCTCCCGGTCCCGGTTGAGCCCGTCCGCCTGGGTGCCGGTCCTTTCGAATCCGCGCGCGAAGACATCCATGTTCCCCAGCGAACGGCTCGTGCCGAATACCCGGGCTGACCGGGGAGACGCTCCCAGGATGACGCTCCGCACGGAAAAACGGACGTCCTCCGAGAGTTCCCGGCGGTCCACGCGGAGGGAAATCTTGGCCATCATGCGTTCCAGGGGGATGGTGACCTCCCGTGCCTGCACGTCGAGTTCCGCAATCCCGCTCATCGGGATGCCGCGGCTGTATTCGTCGGGATAGGCCATATAATACCGGTAGGCGAGCAGTTGCCCGCAGGTCGAAATGCCCGTGACCCGGTATCCGAAATTGACGCAGGCATAGAGGGTGTATTCCAGGCCGCGGACCAGGGAAAGCGCGCAGGAACTGCCTGCGGAGGCCATCGTACGGGCATCCAGATAGACGCTGGCCTCCAAGGTCCCGTCTTCCCGGAATGCGAACAGGTTGAGGTCGTTGATCCGTTCTTCATCCGGATCTCCGGAGCGGGTGGCGAGCGGGCCGGCATCCCACCGGACGGTCACGCGGCGCGGGGTATCATGTTCTTTTCCGCAGGCCAGGATGACTGGCAGCAGGATCAGCAGCAACAGGCGGTTCATGGTTCAGAAAGGGATTATGATGTCGTTCCGTTCCACCCACGGAATGACATGGAGGTCCGTGATGACGGTACCGGGCTCCAGGGCTCCGTCCGGGTCGTCGGCGCCCCGCCGGGTCAGCGTCAGGCCGAAGCGGTAGGTCCGTCCGGGCAGGACACCGGGCGGATCTCCGGCGAACGCTCCCCGGCCGATTTCCAGCGGGTAGTAGCAGGTGCGCCCTTCCAGGGTGCCTTCGATGACCAGCCGGGTGGGCGGAGCCCCGGGACTGTCCGCCACTGTCGTGTTCGGGAAACAGAAGAGGACGGTCCCCGGCCGTATGCGTGTGCGTCCGACGGGCGCAGACAGGCTGGCACAAAGGATTTCAGGATGCAGGAACCCGGCCATGTCGCCGGGCTTGAACCGGCTGGCATGGAGGATCTCCACCGGGAGCGGGACCGAGTCGCAGACCGCCGGGACGCTGGCACTGACCTGGGTGAGATAGACCCGGACGTTTTCCAGGGATGCGCCGGCATACGGCCTTCCTGAAAAGTCGCAGCAGATACTCTCCAGTTCGACCCTGGCGGTGTAGGGTGACAGGGTGACCGGGACGGGGGCCGGCCCGCCGGCCAGGACGGGAACCAGGGCGCTCATCTGCGGATGGGCGGGGTCTTCGTCCTGCAGTCTGACGTGCAATCCCCTGAGGGCGTCCAGGGACCCGGCGTCGGCCCAGCGGAAACGGCCGGCGGGGGAGTTAGCCAGGACCGCAAGGATCTTTCCGCCGCCTCTGGAAGCCCCGACGGCAGCGGTCAGGGCGCTTCCCTCCAGACGTTGGTAAGCGTCCAGCCGCTGCAGTTTGTCATCGTTGAAGAAGAACAGGTCGAGGCACCTGATCCCGGATGGCCCGGCACCGAAGGCGGAAAGAGAAAGTCGGGTGACGGTGCGGGCTTCCGGACCGGAGTCGGCGAAGGCCGGTTCCGGGTCCGAACATCCGGGACAGAAGACCGGTGCGAGCGCGTACATCAGAATGATGCGGAAACATAGCGGCGCGAGACTCGTCATGGCAGATACACGGTCTTCCGGGTATGGGTATGCGGAAAGTTTCATGTCCATGTGTTTTTCTGCCGCAAAGATAGCCGGGGCCTTGTTGCTTGCCATGCGGGTGAATTTCACCGGGTGTGGTTTTTTCTGCTTTTTATAACAATAAAAAAAGAATGGAGTTTTTCCGGCCGGCCTCGAGCAACAAGGGACCGGTCTCGAGCAACACCGGACGACAAAAAAAGACAGCCGGCCCGGGAAGGGTCGGCTGCCAAAGGGATTCGGACGGACGGTTAACCGCCGAAGTTGTCGTAAAGGACGCTCTCCGGAGCAACACCGAGACTGTCAAGCAACGCGTTGACGGATGCGACCATCATAGGCGGACCGCACATGAAGTACTTGATGTCTTCCGGTGCTTCGTGGTTCTTCAGATAGGTCTCGTTCATCACGTTGTGGACAAAGCCGGCGGTGTACTTCACGCCTGCCGCATCGGCTGCCGGATCCGGACGGTCGAGGGCCAGGTGGAAGTGGAAGTTCGGGAACTCGGCCTCGAGTTCGGCGAAGTCTTCCAGGTAGAAGGCTTCGACCAGGGCGCGGGCACCGTAGAAGAAGTGGACCTCCTTCTTGGTGCGGAGCGTCTTGAACAGATGCATGATGTGGCTTCTGAGCGGGGCCATGCCGGCGCC
>JAEEGL015364618.1_pt1 | contig 11833 bp, 5 predicted proteins | sample 9134231 | NCBI WGS metagenome assembly JAEEGL01 (sample SAMN16246548, study PRJNA631951) | gut metagenome | biome: gut microbiome; feature: rumen; material: fiber-attached | host: Bos | place: Iran: Karaj | collected 2018-10 | reverse complement strand
TTCCGGAAGTGAGCGGGAGGATGATTTCTTCAATGTCCTGCACGATGAGCGGATGCTCTTTGGTACGGTTGAGCTTGATATCAATCCGATCAATACAGAAGAGACCGGAACTCTGGCACAGTACTTGCCGGGAGTGGAGAAGTATCTGACGGAAAAGGCGGCACAGATAGAGCAGAGCAAGGCTATTGAAACAGCGGAGAAGGAAAAGCCAAAGCAGGTGGTAACCTTTACGGTGGCAGAGTTTCCTACCTTGGATGAAGCAAAGGATTATGCAGAAAGCGAACTGATTCCAATTATCGAGGAAGCTGCTTTAGGACATAATGAGGAAGAACTAAGCTCAATTCTAACAAATGAACAGATTGATGAAATATTGCGTACCGGCGGTGGCTTCGAAAATAGCCGTAGTCGTATTTATGCAAAATATCAGGAACGTAAATCACCAGCTGAAATATCTGAATTTTTAAAGTCTGAATATCGTGTTACCGGAAAAGGGTTTACATTCAACAACAAGTCCATTGCTATATGGTTTGATGAAAATGGCATGAAAGCTGGACTTGGACAATCTGCAAATGATAATACTTTTCTTACAATGGATTGGACAGAAGTTGAAAGCCGTATAAGGAATATGATTTTAAACGGCACCTACATAAGTCAATCTGAAGCTTTACTATCTAATAAAATTGAAAGAAAAAGAGTTGCAGATTATATATACTTTTTTTTCCGAGATGGTATCGAAGAAATTCCTGAGATCCTATCAATTAAGAGTACCAATCATCCTGAGAGTGTAAAACATTTGGCAGAATTACTTTCTTCACACGAAGGAAGAAATCTTATAGCAAATGAATTAGAAAAAGAAAAAGCCTTAATTGACAACGGTGAAAGAGAAATTCGTTGGAAATACATTAAAACTCCCGAAAAATTACTTGAAGAAGTTGCTGATCTTGATACAAAATTACTTACATTTCCAGCATTAGAGCAGATAAATGTAAAAAAAGAAAGTTTTATTACCCAGGATGAGATTGATGCAATTCTTATAAGAGGTAGTGGTTTTTCTAATGGAAAACTCAGAATATACAGATATTTTGATGAAGGACATGGCTCTGCAGACAATATTTCATTTTTAAAAAATGAATATGGTACCGGTGGTCGCTCTCACGCATTAATAGGAAATGATAAAAGCTGGGAAAATCATGATGCCAAAGGCATTAGGTTAGAAAAAGGTGATATCATGAAACCTAATGCAGCAATTTTACTTACCTGGAATGTTGTAGAAAAGCGTATTCGTCATTTAATAGCAGAAGATGTTTACCTAAACGAACAAGAAAAGACTGAAGCCAACAAATTAATCGTTGACAATGATATAGAAGAAGATATTTCAGTCAAAGATAATATTTCATCTGAGGTTCAAGAAAAACCTGTTACCTCAAAAACTGTACAAAAGAATATCATTTTAGGTAATTCGCCAAAAGATAAATTTAGAAGAAATATTGTAGCAATTCAGACTTTACAAAGTATTGAATCTGAAAACAGAAGCGCTACACCAACCGAGAAAAAAATTCTTGCTCAATATATCGGATGGGGTGGTCTTGCAGATGCCTTCGATCCAAACAAATCAAATTGGCACAATGAATTCGACGAATTAAAAGGTCTTCTAAATGAATCTGAGTACAACGCTGCAAGAAGTTCAACTTTAAATGCTCATTTTACTAATCCTCTTATTATTAACAGTATATATGATGGATTAGAACAAATCGGTTTTAAAGGTGGCAACATTTTAGAACCATCTATGGGTATTGGTAATTTCTTTGCAAATATGCCTGAATCGATAAAGAATTCTTCTTCTTTGTATGGAGTTGAGCTTGATGATCTAACCGGAAGAATGGCTAAATTAATTTATCCGGAAGCAAATATTCAAGTGAAAGGCTTTGAAAAAACGAATTTCAATAATGATTCGTTTAATGTAATAGTTGGCAATGTGCCATTCGGAGATTATTCAATATCCGACAAGGATTATGCAAAAGAAAACTTTTTGATTCATGATTATTTCTTTGCAAAATCACTTGATAAGCTTGCGCCATTGGGCGTATTAGCTTTTATAACAAGCAAAGGTACACTCGACAAGAAAGATCCATCTGTAAGAGAATATTTGGCACATAGAGCAGAGCTGCTTGGTGCCATAAGATTGCCTAACGATGCGTTCAAAGATGCCGGAACTAAAGTTACTTCAGATATTATATTTTTAAGGAAAAGAGAAGAATACTTAGAAGATATAAGTAAGGAAGCTTGGGTTAAAACATCAACTAATGATGATGGTATCACTCAAAATAATTATTTCAATGAGCATCCAGAACAGATCTTAGGTAAAATGCAGCTTATATCTGGTCCTTTTGGTATGGAACCGTCTTGTGTTCCTACGGAAGATCTTCAATCTTTACTACCGGATGCTGTTAAACGCATTTCTGAATATGTTAATTCAAATAACATTAAATTGGATTTTGAGCGTTCAATTGTGTCTTATGATATCAATGACGAGCAAAACGAATTATATAATATTCCTAAGTATACATATTTTGTAAGAGATAACCAGGTATTTTATAAGACGTCAGACGGACTTGAAGTTCATCCGGAAATTAATGTACAAACCTGTCTTGATTACATAAATCTGTCAGATGCAGCAAGATCTTTAATCAATCTCGAAACAAGTAATGCTTCCGATGACGAAATTAAGGTTGCACAAAATAGATTGAATACGGTTTATGATGAGTATGTTTCAAAATATAATCGTATCAATTTCAATGCTGGAAGAAAAAAGATCTTTTCAACACAGAAATACTTCGAAGATGATAATAACTTCCCGTTGTTAGCATCACTTGAACTTCTTGATGATGATGGAAACTTTGCGTCAAAATCTGATATCTTTTTCAAGCGAACAATCAATCCTGAGATTACAATAACCCATTGTAATAGTGCTGCGGATGCCTTAACAGTTTCTCTTACACAAAAAGGTTTTATTGATCTTGATTATATGTCTGAATTGACGGATATTACTAACGAACAGCTTATTAATGAATTAAACGACAGTATTATTTTGGATCCTGTTACACAAGAGTATATTACTATATCTGATTATGCCAGCGGCAACGTCAAGGAAAAGCTCAAAATAGCTGAAACTTATTTTAATATGGATCCTATTAAATATGCTAAAAATATTGACGTATTAAAAGCAGCAATGCCGAAAGAAATAACACCGGATCAGATTTCAGTAAAACTCGGATCCCCTTGGATAAATGAAAAATACATTAATCAATTCATTCGTGAAGTATTCAATGGTAAAAGTTATATTACTGCAGAATATTCAGCAGCAACCAACAAATGGAACATTGAAAATAAAAACAGAACTTTTTCTAACGTTCTTGTAGAGCAAACTTACGGTACAGCAAGAGTAAATGCTTATGAATTACTTGAAAAAGCATTGAATCTCCAATTTGCAAAGATCTATGATACTGTTGATGTAGATGGTTATGAGAAAAAGGTTTTGAATGTAAAAGAAACTCAATTAGCCATGCTAAAACAAAATGAAATCAAGTCTAAATTTCAGACTTGGATCATGGAAGATCCAATCAGAGCTAAAGAACTTGCTGATGAATATAATGAGCGATTTAATTGTTTTGTTCCGAAAGAATATGATGGAAGTAATCTTACTTTTCCGGGATCTAATCCTAATATAACATTAAATCCCCACCAAAAAAATACAATCGCCAGGATCTTGTTTGGTGGAAATACACTTATAGGACATTGTGTTGGTGCTGGTAAAACATTTACTATGATTGCATCAGCGATGGAACTTAAGCGATTAGGATTATCTAATAAGCCGATATTTGTTGTTCCTAATCATTTAGTTAAGCAATGGAGTAATGATTTCATGCGTTTATACCCAGGCGCTCGAGTATTATTTTCTACAAAGGAAGATTTTAAGCCAGGACAACGCAAAAAATTCTGTTCAAGAATTGCCACAGGAGATTATGATGCAATTATCATTGCCCATTCACAATTCGAGAGAATACCATTAAGTGATGAAAGACAAAAAGCATATTTAGAGCAAGAACGTGAAGAACTTATTGCTGCTCTTCCTAATAATCGATATGGTTCAAGATTTACTGTTAAGCAGATCGAAGCTGCAATCAAGAAGATTAATAAAAAGATAGCAGATCTTGATGCCAAAGTGAAGGCTAATAAAGATGCTGTTATTGATTTTGAGTCATTAGGCATTGATCGACTATATGTTGACGAAGCTCATTTATTCAAAAACATGGATATTGGCACCAAAATGACTAACATAGCCGGTATCCAGGCAAATGGTTCTATTAAATCAATGGATATGTATATAAAGACAAGGTACATGGATGAAATAGTACCAAACAAAGGTATTATTTTTGCAACCGGAACACCTATATCCAATACAATGTGTGAATTATATACTATGCAAAAGTATTTGCAATATAACACATTGAAAAGTCTTAATCTATTAGATTTTGACTCTTGGGCAGCAACTTTCGGAGAAATTTCAACTGAAAACGAACTTGTCCCTGAAGGAAAAGGATATCAGCTAAAGACAAGATTTTCAAGATTTAACAATTTACCAGAGTTGATGAACATTTTCAAGCAATGTGCATCAATTCAGATGGCAGATACTCTTGATCTTAATGTACCTGAATTTACTTACGAAACTATTACTTGTGAGCCAAACAATTTCCAAAAAGCAATGTTGGAAGATATTGTAGAAAGAGCACAAAAAGTAAGAAATAGACAAGTACTGCCTAACGAAGATAATATGCTCAAGATTACAAATGACGGTCGAGCATTAGCACTTGACATAAGATTAATGGATGAAACCTTACCGGATGAGCCGGATAGCAAAGTCAATATCTTAGTTCAAAACGTCTTTGGAATTTATAAGGATACAGAAGCAAATAAAAGCACACAGGTTATTTTTTGCGATCTATCGACTCCTAAGGCAAAGAGCAAAGGATTTAGCATTTATAATGATATCAAGGACAAATTAGTTAATTTAGGTATCGATTCATCGGAGATTGCATTTATACATGATTATGAAACCGATAAAGAAAAAGAGAATCTGTTTAAAAATGTCAATGCCGGATCTGTTCGAGTTATTCTTGGTTCAACGTCTAAACTTGGTGCCGGAACGAATATGCAGAAGAAGTTAATTGCATTACACCATTTGGATATACCTTGGAAGCCAAGTGATATCGAACAGCGAGAAGGAAGAATAATTCGCCAGGGAAATGAAAATCAACATGTTAAGATATTCAGATACATTACAAAGTCAACATTTGATGCTTATTCTTGGCAAATTATAGAAAATAAGCTTAAGTCAATATCACAGGTTATGACCTCAAAGTCTATATCACGTTCATGTGATGAAGTTGATGAAGCTGTATTATCTGCAGCTCAAATTAAAGCACTTGCTTGTGATAACCCTTTGATAAAAGAGGAAATCGATTTAGCTACCAAAATAACAGAACTTACAGTCTTGAAAAACAACTTTTTAAGTTCAAGGAAGGAGATTAAAAACAAACTTGAGAACGAATATCCAATAAGATTAGCTAATTCCACTCGAATATATAATGAAATTGTTAATGATTTGCAAGTTTATGATAGTAATAAACTTTCAGATGATGATTTCAAGATGGTTGTCAATAATGTTTTGTATACTGACAAAACTGATGCTGGAATAGCTCTTGTAGCTGCTATCTTCAGCAATACAAAAGATTGTATTGGCGAATATTGTGGATTTAAACTTTATACTGAATATAATCCTATAACAGATACACAAGAAGTAAGATTAGAAGCAAATGGTAAATATAATATAATTGCAAGCCAAGATCCATTAGGGCAAATCACAAGGCTTAACAATTTCTTCAATACAAAATTACCTGACTTTCAATGGGATTATTCTACAAGAATTTCAGATCTAAATGAAAATATTAAGATTGCCAAAAAAGAATTGGAGATCTCTTTTAATAGAGAAGATGAACTACGTGAATTAGAAAATCGACACAATGAGGTCCTCATGTTGCTTTCGATTGATGCGGATAATTCTAATAATATTGAAACGCCAAAAAGAAATTCGCAAGAAGATTCGAAAGAAAATACCATTGACTTTGATGATGAATTACTTGCTGTAAGTGAATCTGATGTAGATTATCGGTGACTTTGAATAGGGTTGCTTATTTCAAGTAACCCTATTTTTCAAAAAGAAGATATACATGGGAAAAAAACCTTATTTTGATCCAAAAGAAGCTGCTTTAAAACAAAAAGCTGAAATGAAAGAAATAATAAAAAAGCTCGAAAAAGGTGTTGAAGATGTTTTCACATCAGAAAACTTCAAAAACTTCCTAAATACTATGGCTAGATTTCCTCATTATTCATACAACAATAGTATTCTTATTATGTTGCAAAAGCCGGATGCAACTCTTGTTCAATCGTATACCGGCTGGAAAAAGATGGGAAGATATGTTAAGAAGAATGAAAAGGGAATCAGAATTATTGCTCCAGCTCCATTTAAATACGAAAAAGAGGTTGAAAAAACGGATGATAATAGTATGGTTATAAATCAAGATGGCGATCTTGTAAGAGAAAAAGAAACTATAACGATAAAACTAATGGCTTATAAACCGGTTAGTACTTTTGATATTTCACAAACAGAAGGAAAACCTGTCCCACAACTTGATGTTAAAGAGCTTATAGGAACTGTAGAAGACTATAAAAATCTCTTTAAAGCTATCAAGTTAGTAAGTCCTGTTCCTATTGAGTTTGAAGATATCAAAACCGGATCTAAGGGTTATTTCCATACTACAGAAAATCGTATTGCTATTAAAACTGATATGAGTGAAGTTCAGACAGTAAAAACTGCTATTCACGAAATGACTCACGCAACACTTCATAATCTAGACGCTCAAAAAGACAATAAACAATCTAGAAATAGTATGGAAGTAGAAGCAGAAAGTATTGCCTATACAGTATGTCAACATTATGGCATTGATACATCAGACTATAGCTTTTCCTATGTAGCTTCCTGGTCGCAAGGAAAAGAACTACCCGAATTAAAAGAATCACTACAAACTATTCAAGCAACAGCTTCATATCTAATTACAAAAATTGATGAGCAAATGCAAGAATTAACAAAAGAAAAGCCATTCGACTTCTTTGTAAGTGAGTTTGGAGAATTTGAAGAAATAGATGATAATCAACATGGTTTTACCTTGATGCAAAGAATAAATATGTATTATTCACAACTCATAAAAAATGCTGATAAGGACAAAGCTAATACGCAAAACATTGATAACACAAAAAATGAGCTTGAATTATAATAACAAGAGGTTAATTTTATGGGAAAAATTTTAGTAGTAGCCGAGAAGCCAAGTGCAGCTTCTGATATGGCAAGTGTTTTAAATTGTACAACCAAAAAAAATGGCTATTTTGAGTCAGAAAAATATATTATTACCTGGGCTTTAGGACATTTAATTGAGCAAAAGCTGCCGCAAGATCATGATCCTAAGTATAAAAGCTGGAACTTAAATGATTTACCATTTAATTTTAGCCTAAGTTCTAGTTTAAAGGTTTCTGAATCAACAGCTGCTCAATTTAATGTCATTAAGAGTCTTATTCATCGTTCCGATGTTGATTTACTTATTAATGCAGGCGATGCCGGTAGAGAAGGCTTACTTATCCAGGAATGGATCTATAGAATGGCTGGCAATACATTACCTAAGAAGCTTCTTTGGGCAGATTCTTTAACACATGAGAAATTAGCATATTGCTTTTCTCATTTAAAAGACTATTCAAAAGAGTTTCAGTTGCTTCTTGATGAAGCAGAAGCAAGAGCGCAAGGCGATTATCTTTATGGTATCAATCTCTCAAGACTGTTTACATTAACAAGGGCAAAAGGAGCCGTAATCCGTTTTGGAAGATGCCAAACCACACTTTTAAATCTAATCGTTATGCGTGATAGAGAAATTGAAAACTTCAAGCCTACAGACTTTTATACGGTCAATGTAAAGTCTATTTATGCTGACAATTCCTTTACTATGAGTGTGGTTGATGAAAACTGCACCAAAATACAATTTACAGAACAAAGCATCGCTCAGGCACTTTCTAACAATCTTACAGGTAAAAACATTACTATAAAATCATGTTCTAAAGAGCTTAAAAAGAAAAAAGCTCCATTATTATATAATCTGGCTAAGATTCAACAAGATATGGGCGCTAAATATGGTTTTACTCCGGACAAGACATTAGAAATCTGCCAAAAGTTATATGAAACGCATAAAATACTTAGTTACCCACGAACAGATAGCAGATATTTAACAACGGACCTTTTTAATGAGATCCAGGAACATATTAATAGCATCAATTTTGGAGAATTTAGTTCAAAAATTAGTATGATTAACGGTATTAGTCTTGATAAATCGTATTTCAATGATGGTAAGGTTACAGATCATCATGCTTTAATACCAACAATTAATAAGAATACAGCATCAGAATATACTAAGCTTACAGATGATGAAAAGAAAGTTTTTGATGCTATTGCTAATAGTTTTATCGCAATCTTTTGTCCTGAGTATCAATACGAAAGCACAGTTATTCAGGGTATATGCGAAAATCAAAATTTGCTCGCAAAAGGAATCATCCCAAAAGTTCCAGGATGGAAAGCTGTCGTATCTTATGTTGAAGCTGATCCGGATGATACAGAACAAGGAAACATTTTACCTAATATTCCAAATGGCAGTACAATTCCGGTCATCAATACTGAATTTGAAAAAGGTAAAACAAAAGCTCCAGCTAAGATTAATGCTGCATCCATAATCAAGTTAATGGAAAAATATAATATTGGAACAAGTGCTACCAGAGCCGGTATTATTGATTCACTCCAGGATAAACGGTTCAGAAAGAATATTTATATTGAATATAATGGAAAAAATTACAGCTCTACAAAGTTAGGAAGAGATATCATAGACATTATACCGGAAGAGTTGAAAGATGTATCTTTCACTCAAAACTTTGAAGATAACTTAGAAAAGATCAATGAGGGAATAATAACAAAAACTGATTTCTTGTACGATATCAATAGCCAAATTGCCAATTATATTCAGGTTTTTAGTAATCCTTCAACGAATAATGCTGCCGTCATTAGTAATGAAGTTGAATATATCTGTACTTGTCCTAAGTGTAAAAAAGGTAAGATCAGACAAAATCCAAAAGGTTATGGATGTAATTTATATAAAGATGGGTGTAATTTCTTCGTTGGATCCGAGATCGCACATAAAAAAATTTCTTCAGCTAATATAAAGAGTTTGTGTGAAAAGAAAAAGACCTCACTAATAAAAGGCTTCAAATCTGCTACCGGAAAATCTTTTGATTCTCATTTGATCTTGAAAAATGATTTTTCTATTGGTTTCGAGTTCGAAAAAGGAAAAAAGTAATTCTAAAATCAGATTTGCTGATTTGTATGCGCTTGTTTTTTAAAAAATATGTGATACAATAGATACAGTAGAAGAAATTACATTTGTAAGAAAGAGGTTTTGTTTTGAAGATTGATATTGCCAATGATTTGAAAAAGAGAAATATGACTAAAAGCGCATTGGCTCAAGAGCTTAATGTTGCTCGTTCAACAATTAAAACCTGGACAGATAATAATGAGATTCCAGACACTTTTGTTGAGCAAATTGATCTATATTTTAAAGTCATGGGTAAAACTTTACCAACAATCCCTAATGTAAGTTACGAAGAATTAGCTGCAGTACGTAGAGCTTTAGGATTACCAAGAAAAGATGTTACAGATTTTATTCGAATTCCTCTAGATCATCTAAACCGTTACGAAAACGGTAAAATTAATCTTACGGTATTTTCTAAGCAAAGCTTAATTAACCTTTACGAGGAGATAATGAAAAAGCAAGGCTTTGAAATTGGCTTTAGAAAAAAATATGATGATATAGAGTTAATCGAATACCTGTCTAAGATAGATATTGCTGCATCCGAAGCAAAAGTGATGAAAAACTATATTCTCAAAGAAAAAATACTTGTTTCAAACAAAAAAATCAATTATAACTGTGTATTTGGAACAAACAACTCAATTTTTAAGAATAAGGACTGATTTCTATGAACGAAACAAAATATAAAATGTATGCCAACTTGGATAAGCTTCCAGGATATATACCTACAGCAGATCTAAAAGGTCTTTTTGAACATTGTATATCCTCTAATACTGATACTTACGACAAAATTTTACTAAAGAAATTTGATTCAGATATATCAGTTGGAAATTGCCACGATTATATTCAAAGATTACATTCTATTCCTGATAAAGATAATTTAACTCAAAACTTGACTAAATATCTTTTGAATCATAACGCCAATACTATTTTTTATGTTATGGATAAGGAGGCGAAAAAACCGGTCATTACTAATGAAATCAATGCAGCTTATAATATCTATAAAGAATTGCCTAAAAATTCAGATAAAAGCCTTTTCATTAGACATGACGGTACCTTATATCCAATGATAAACGAAGAAAAATTGATTGATATAACCAATTACCCATTGTTTTTGAATCACACATCCTTAAATCCGGTATACCAGGCAATCAACAAATCTTTTTCAGACCTAAAGGAGATCGTCGAAAACGATCATAAAGCTGATTTTACCGTTAAGTCTGTTCCAAAGTACAAAAAAGACCGCACTAAAATGCTTTTTGAAAGTCTTAACCAAGAAGCCATTGTTAATGATCCTCAAGATATTGAGCTATAAACTCAAAAAATATCTTTTATAAAGGAGGTGAAATGAATGCTCAAGAAATATAAAGATGAAAACGGTAATGTTATTGAAGAAGATGACGGCTGGTTATTTGTAAATGGTTCCTGTGTTCAGCAACCAGGAACGGATGCTGACTTCGGTAGATACTCCAGCGAAGTGCAAAACGGTGATGGATACTATGCTTCTGACGGTCATTTTGTTCGGTATCGTGATGATGATTGGAGTTACGAATTGTGAAAAAATATTATCTTTTCGTAAAATTAGGATTTAGCGAACAGTTTAAAATATACAAAAATTAAGCCACAGCGCTCTCTTTTAAGGGCCTGTGGCTATTTTCATGATTGCTTTAAAGCAATCTCTTTTTTGTTCGTGAGCGTATTTAACAGGGTACTTTTACACACAGTCTTGCCGTATCAATCACGCTCCAATCTGCAAATCAGATATAATCTGTTCAGATTTATCCATAATATTTTTCATATAATCTTCCATATACTGCCAATCAGGTTCGCCTGTTGATGTGATAGGAAGCCAAATTGAAAAATCTGTTTTAATATGACGATTCAATTCATCTACAAAAGCCTTATATTTTGAACGACTTTCTCTGAATACCATAGTCGCTATAAACCTTTTAACATTATCCGTCATATTGTCGTTAGGTATTAACACAATTACATTCTGACTTGTATAAAACGGTTTAGGTTGAATAAAGCAAGAACCAAGATATTCGCCACCCAACGATAAAGTCATATATCCTGAAGGATAAGGTTCTATATCATCAATTCTATCAACGCAAGTAGTAATACCGTTATTGGCATTTGCTCTACCGACAAAATTAATCGTAGGATGAACTTCTTTCATTTTTGCTTTATCCATCTTTGTTCCCATATCAATACCGAACATACCATCATCATATAAATGAAATCTTTTCCATCCACTCACATCAATCAGATGCTTTGTATCATCGGCTTTTTTCAGATTCTCAAGGCTTTTTTCAGATTCT
>JAEEGL014716622.1_pt1 | contig 11833 bp, 9 predicted proteins | sample 9134231 | NCBI WGS metagenome assembly JAEEGL01 (sample SAMN16246548, study PRJNA631951) | gut metagenome | biome: gut microbiome; feature: rumen; material: fiber-attached | host: Bos | place: Iran: Karaj | collected 2018-10 | reverse complement strand
GTCTTAAAATGTAAATATACACATTTTTCTATTGGTGTATTAATAACTTTAGCAATAAATACTACAAAAGCATTTAAATAAGTCATTAATGATAATACTAAGAATATAGTCCAAACTACTCTAGAATCATAAATATGTAATCCTAGTGCTACAAGTGGTATAGCAAATAGTATTAAAATAGTACATATTAGTCTCTTAATTCTAGCAGTTACTACTAATTTCTTTTTGTTTTGATCATTCTTTATGTTCTTTCTCCATTTACTCGCAAGTAAAACATTTTGTAGAGAAATAACTATTCCTCCTATGATAGTAACAAACTCATTATTATAGAATATTAGCATTATAGTTAAAGCTATTAAAATTATAATTATATCTACATCCATGAATTGATTACTATTCTTAAAAATCCATTTTAGATAACGGTTATTTTCATTATATAAGTTTTGTTGTAACATATGTAATAATCTCTTAGTCTTATAATAATTAATTACTACAAATGATATAACTACTAATAAATATATAATCATTATAAACACCTCCTAAAAAAAGTTGTTTAAAATATTTACTACACGTGGTAGATTTTCTAAGTATGCATAATGAGTTCCAGGTAAAACAATTAAAGCTGCATCAATCATAATCTTTTCAAGTTCACGCGCTTCGTTAACTGGAGCTTCTGTATCATATTCTCCCCATATTAATAGTGTTGGTTCTTCAATTTCTCTAGCATATTTAGATAAATCTTCATTTACTACATCAACTAATGTTTGACGCATTATTGGACTAGCTGCTTTATAATCTCTTGAACCAATATATTTCTTCATATACTCTCCAAAACTATTTAATCCTGGAAGAGTTTTTAATTTCTTTAAGAATTTTACAGTTAAAGATAAATTCTCAGTGATTCTAATACATGGACTACCAAATAAAACTAACTTTTCAATTGGATTTCTAGCAGAATATCTAATTGCTACCCTACCACCAAAAGAATGACCAATAACAATTGGTTTTTTTATGTTAACTGCTTTAACAAACTTTTCTAGCATAATTGAATATTTTTCAATATCCCATGGTTCTTTTGGCTCTTCACTTTTTCCAAAACCAGGAAAATCTAGAATTGTAATTCTAAATCTATCGGAAAAATTATCTCCTACCGGCTTCATCATTTCTATATTTTGTCCCCAACCATGAAGTAATAATATATCTTTTCCTTTACCATATTGTATGTAATTTATATTAACATCTTGAATCTTTATTTCCATAGAATCACTCCAATATAATTATATCATATTCTTATTTTATTATAAAAACAAAAGGAAAGTATTTACAAATTTGACACTTTCCTTATATTTTAACGTACTTTTTCAATTGAATAGAAGCTATACTCATCAGTACTTTCATTCTTTTCAAATGTATAAACAAATTTATCGAATTTAGATCCATATTTAGCTAAAACTTCATCAACACTTAAGACATTATTTCTTAAATTTAAAGTTCCAACTAATTTAGACTTATTATGATTTGTATAAACTTTAGCTTGAGTAACATCTTCACTACCTGCACTCTTTTGGTATTCAACAAAGAACACTCTTCTAGTAATCATAACTTTATCTTCTTTTAAATCTGTTTTTACATTTCTAATTACATATTCATTTGAATATGTTTCTGATATTTCTGGTGCAGTATAAGTAAAATTACCATTTCCTTCATTATACTTTATATTAAATGTTTTTCCTGCAGCTACATCTGCTGGTTTATAAGCTAAATTCTTACCAAATATTTGCTCAAATGATGCTTTTACATTACCACCAATTAAATATTGAGCAGTACTTGTTCCAATCATATCATCATACATAGCTGCGTATAATGCTGCACCATTATCAAATTTATTGGCATATAAAGTACTTTGAGTATTATACAAATAACCAAAATAACTAGAATTTACATCATTATAAGCTCTATCAAATTTACCCATGATATCAGCTACTTGATATAGTACATTTAAATCAATATTGACATCATCGATAACCATTACACTGGTTTCATCACCTTTTTTACTCAAAAACAATTTATCAACAGCAATATATCCAGCTAATCCTAATATTATTACTAATAATATTATTATTAATACAACTGGCCCTTTTTTTCTTTCCATGTCTTCACCTCTAATTATCCGTATCTATTTTGATTATGCACTTTTGATTTACAGTTTTCATATGCTTTTAAATTAGCTTTATTATTTCTCAATGCTTCATCAACAACAGGATCAGCTAATTTATTCACCTCTAATATGGCATCATAGCTTGTAGAAATATTTTGTCCTTCATCAACATAAGCATCATCATTTGCAGGATTCTCATTATATTTCCTTCCTTGTGAAGCCTTGAAAGATAGTGTTGTTTCAGAATCGACTTTAACACTAACTTTCGGAGGCATTTCATTTATATCATAGAATCCAATTGTATAACTTCTAGTAGCATCAACACTATTAGCAAAACGATATACAAAGCTCTCTACAAATTTCTCTTTATCTATTCGATATAATCCGCAAGTTCTTAAGAAAGAATAATCAATAGCATCTTCCATAGCCGCATCTGTTGTCTCTTTAACTAAGTAGTAATCCAATTCACCACCAGTAGAATAGTTTGTAATTACATTTATTAGTAACAAACTAATCAAACTTAGTAGTATTATACCAACTGTTAACATACCTTTGTTCATATACTATTAACCTCCTAACTATAATCCTCGCAAGTATTATGATTCTTTATATTATTACATTGTAGAGCTGTCTCAGATGGGAAGCTAACATGTCCTGCTAATGTTGTTCTAAGTAATGAACTCTTATAATTAGCAACACTAGTTGTTCTATTCGATCTCATTTCACCAGGGAATGTTCCATATCCATTAGCCATTCCTTTAATTGTATTTATATTTTCTGGTGTTAAAACAACTCGATAATCTAAGTTTGCATTATTGTATATAGCATAGCCTTGTTTTTGTACCCATCTTAAATACCTGTCTGGTTCACTATCAAATAATCCTGTAGTATCCTTTTTAGTATTTGTTGAATATTTACTCCAGTTCAAAGGTGCATTTTTTCTTCCAACATTTGTAGGATCATTTAATATACTTCCACCAGTATCAGGGAATAAGTTATTAAGATCTACAGCCCTAATATATTTTTCATCTGAAACATCATCAGATGGTGGACCCAAACTATCATATGCATAGAAGCAGCTGATATCTATATTCCAACTATAGTATCCAAAGCCTCTAGTAGATGCAACTATATTCCAAGTTGGAGTAAAGCCAGATAAACTATGTACTTCCCAACTATTACCATATTTTTCTTTAAATGCTTCCGATTGAAGACTTGTATCAACTCCTGTACTGTGGCCAAATAGTTTTGTATAGTAATAACGCCACCATGTTTGATTAACCTTATTTACACTATATGGTAAACAGTATTCTCTAGGGTGATAATCATCTCCACAAGATGGATCACCATTATTTTTAAGTGTACCATATTTTTGACTAATACATGCTCCTGGGAATCCCCATACAGTTTTGTACCAGATGTTATTACTATCTCTATTTACATAACATCCATCATATCTTCTTGGAGAACCTGAAACGTTTTCTTTTACGAAATCAGTTACCTTTTTAGTATTTGCATTAGTATCAATATAATCTTCTGGAGTTGCTACTGCAGTGCCATCCACACTAATAGTAAATGTTGCTTTAGTTTTTTTACAAATTGCTTTTGCTTTACATGTATTCAATGCTCTTTCATAAGTTGCAGCATTAATTACATTGTCATCATGAGCCATTCCTTTATTAAAATACTGGTTACCTGAAAGTATTTGAGCTCTAGTTCCTGAAAATCTTTGATTACAATTTGTTGTAGAATAGTAACAATTAGCATGACAGTAATCATTACTACCGTGTTTCTTTCTAACGAATCCACCACCTACTATAACGTATTTACTATAATTACGGTTTGGATCTTCATCATGATAGTATCTAGTCGGTGTATCATCGGTTTTACCTCCACCTTCATCACCTATCCATTTAATTTCAGTGTGACTCGTGTTAGTCCAGTAATAACAACCATAAAAAGTTTTATCACCGTCGCTGTCCTTATATTTGTTTAATTTAAATTGATAATTCTTAGCAACAGCAAGACACTCATCAACTTGCCCATCTATTGTAGTAGCAGCAATTTTTCTACTATATTCTGAGGCATCAGAGAATCTCAATAATTTATTAGTTCCTTTGTTATATATTTTATTATAACACTTCTCACTACACGCTTCTGAATATTTACCACCATCACAGGCACTTACACAATCATCAAAATTATCATTTGGACCTGCTCTAGTAATTGTATAGTGTTTGTGAACACATCTTGGCATTGGGCTACAATAACCTTTTAATTGTACTGGTGGCCCTGGAACAGTCTCCACTTTACAATTAACATAACTTGTTGCTTGAACTTGGTATTCAAAGCAAAAACCTGCTTTTGTTGCGACCGGTGGGCCATACTCAACAACAACCGTTTCTGTACATCTTCTACTACACTTAAGAGGTTCAGAATCATAATAATAGTTACCTGGTGCAAAACGATAAATATAACTTTCATTTAAAGGTACATTTTCTACTTTAGTAGCTTTCCAAGTTACTTTATTAGTGTAATAACTTGTACTGGTAGTATTCAAATTATTATAATAACTCTTATCACAAGTTAAGCCAATTGTACCAGTATGCTTAAGATTAGCATTAGAAACTGATCCACTTAAATCTCCTTTATTAATTGTATGAGTACCGCTAGAAGCTGAACTTTGAAAAGAACAGAAATCTCTTTCAAAAGCATCTTTTGGATGCGCACAATTTATTTCTCCCGTATCAAATGCTATATTTGAAAGATTTACTAATTCATCATTACTACCAGCATGACTATAGATACTAGCGTCTACAAAAACATTAGTAATAGTAACCTTTACAGTTACATCAGCAAGGCAATAACCTCCTACGCTTGTATCTGGATTTTTTATAACAGCATCATCGGCAAAGAATGTCAAATCAACGTCTTTATCACCATTTTTTCTATATTGTCTAAGCTCATGTATACTCATACTCAAACTATTTCCATAATAAACTTTTTTCTTGCGATTTTCATAAGTTGGATCTGACCAATCAAATGTATATGGATGCCTATTATTAATCTTAGATAAAACAAACTTCTGTTCACGAACTTGTTGAAGTTTATCACTATCTCCTGGGTTTTGAGGATCAACTGATATTACTATTCTTGAATCTTCAACTTCATCTTGGAAACCATAAAAATCTAAAACACCACCAGCTGTATCTGTAACATTATTGGTTTGGCATCTATTTGTTACTCGATTATTATTACGATTAGTATTCGCATACTTTTTACTAACATCTGTTTTTATCGTCTCTTTATTAAAGTTTTGAGTAGAAAGTAAACATGCTAATCCAAGTATTAGTATCGATACAACAATTCCTTTATGCAGATATTTCTTCATCAGAATCAGCCTCCTCCATATGTTTCTCTAATTCTTTATAATTCTTATTTTTCTTTATCCTTGATAATCTATTTGTTTTATGATTCTTAACTTCTTTTGCTGATATTACAACTCCAATATCAGCCTCTCTACCATACATTCTAGTACAAGTAATCAAAGAAAGCAAATTATCATTCTTTGTTACTCTAGTATTGTAATCATAAATTGAATTATCTCTAAATAAATCTATTTCATTTTTTATTTCTTCTTTTGTATGCTCTACTGTAGGTAATTCATCTAATTTCTTATAATCTATCATTCCTACAGCAAATATCTTATATAAATGATCCTTATTATCAATAGTTAATTGAATATATTGATTTTCTTTCGCAAAATCATAATAGAAAAAAGCAAGTAGTTCTTCAAATCTTTTATACTTTGGAGAATGCATTTTAGGTTTAGCAGATAAATTAAAAATATTATGTCCTAAAATACGTATACTATTATGATATTTTGCATCATTATTAAGAATCCAAGCATAGCTTTCTTTTTCTATTGGTGCTTCAATATTTGAAGTCAAGGAAACAATTGGCATATCAATTTGTGTTCCTTGTACTCTAAGCCAACCAATAGTATTAAGAGCCTCGGTATCTTTTTCTTGTTCCTTTTTTATATTATTATCTCTATTTTCAATTTTATAATTCGTCCTATGAGATAATAAACCGAGTAATAACAGAAGAAGACAAGTACAAACACATATTGTAATTATAATAATCTGTTTGTTCTTGTTTCTTTTTTTATGTTTCTTTGTTTTTGACATTTTCAACCTCGCTATTTCAATAAATATGGTTTTTCAGCTGTACCTTTACCACTAGTTATAACTATATCTGGTTTAAAATAAGCAACAGGTCTAACTGCTAAATCTAAAAAACTCTCATTTGCGAAATTAACAGGAACCCCGATTTCAGTAATTGCTCCTGTAATAGCTGGCTTCTTAGAAGAATTTATTAACCAATAAGAACCTCTATTACTAGCAGTTGCACTGAACATTTCATACATATCTGGAGCAGATAATACTGCTTTATATTTTTTAACAGTTTCTTCTTCTCCATAAATAATTTTATTTTTATAAATTGGTACTTCTATTTCATGATTTGCAAATTTAGTAACATCAAAGTATTCTGTAATTTTATTATTAAGACAATATCCAACACTATTCTTATCTTTTGTATTGTAAAGGAATACTCCTTTTTCATTTGTTGGATAACATGTTAAATCATATCCATATCCTTTTTCTACCTTTGTTGAAATAACTTTAGTTGCTCCATCATCCATTATCTTAACAATTCTCCACATAACATTAGAATCGTAAATATATTCTCCTACTTCTCTAGTATTTAACAAATCAGAACCTTTTACTTTTTTAGTATCTCCCATATAATATGGATTTTCTCTTGTACCATTTCCAGCAATTATCAATGAATTTCCTTTTATTACCATCATTGGACGAACTCCATAGTTTTCATCTTGGTCATAAGCAAAGAAATCAATTCCTTCATCTTCAGGAAGAACAGCCCAATTTCTTGTAACATAAGCTTGTTTATTATCTTTCTTTTCTGCTACCCAAGATAATGTATATGGTTGCATGAAATCAACTTTGTCTTTAGCATTATTAACTTCTACTATTGAAGGTATATATACATTTCTTTCTTCAGTATATTTATCACATGATGTTTTCTTTAAATCACTTTCACTTAAAGTCATACTACAGAATTTTGATTTAACAATCATTTTCTTAGTATTGTCATTTAAATTACTATAGAAATAATCCAACCATTTATCAAGCTTAGAATAATTAACATTAGCTATATCCCTATCTGTAACAATTATAACATTTTTGTTTTCATCTACTCCATAAATTCTAAATAAAATATTAGATACTCTTATATAATTCTTTGCTGGATCTCCAGTAAAGTTCTTTTTACCATCTAATTGTTCATTAACTTCTTTATATAATCTTCTTATAACTTTAACTGTTCTAGTAACTTCTGTTTTATTACTCATTTTGTCAAAAGCAATATAGCTTATTGTATAAGTTCCAATCTCTGAAGTATCAACTTTTCCTTTGATAACTACATCTGAAGTTTTTAATTCTCCATCTACAGCATCAATAACGCTTTCCACACCTTGTTCTTTATATTTAGAATCTTTATCAATTGAAATTGTTTCTTTTCCATTTAATTTAATAACTGGTCCAACATGATCAACTCTAGACTTATAACGTCCACACTCTAAATAAACATAGTATTTATAAACCCCATTTTCTCTTCTAACTTTAACCCAACTATTCTCATTTGAGCATGTTTTTTTAGTTAAAGGAATGAAAAAGTCTTTTTCTAATAGTCCTCCATCATATAGTTTTTGTAACTCTATAGTTTTAACTCTTTCTCCGGTAGGTAATTCTCTACTATTTAAATCATAATATCTTCGAGCAGCTTCCTCCATGGTTTTTTCATTACTCTTAAAAGTAATTGCTGGTTGAATAATAATAAACCAAGTTGCAACAGCCACTATTGCAATAAATATAACTAGTTTTAAATTCTTTATTATTTTATCTTTCACAAAAAGGCCTCCTAAACTAACTTATAATTGTATTCTTTGTTCCTAATAACTAAATTTAATGTTAATTCTGTATCTTTAGTAACTTCTTTAGGAACTTTTAAGAAGACAAGCTTTCCACTATACTTTTTGGTAATTGCATTTTCAATTTCTATCTCCCTATCTTCTCCAGCACTATTTACATAAGTAATTTTTCCATGTCTTGTTAAAAATTTAATCATATTTGAAGCTGTATATACTTCTGAACCAAAAGTAATAACTAAAATATTATGATTTTCATCAGCAGTTAATGTCTTTTGATCTCCATTACAGTCTCTGCTAACTCTACATTCTCTTGTTATATATGTAGTACTATTTGTAACTTCTACTTCATCAATACTTATTTCATCTGGATTAACTACTGTTTCAATTTTCATATAATCACCAAGAGATAAATCTTTTTGTTTTTCTATTTTACTAAGATCTTGAACTTTTATTTTTATTTTTCTTAAATAGCCAGATTTTTCTTGATAATACATAACAAATTTATCTTTATCCAAATCTTTATCAACTTTATAAACTATAATAAATGAAGTTTCTTCACCCTGATTTAATTCTTTGACAACATCATAAGTAGTTCCTAAATCATAAAACTCATTAGCATAGGTTTTTCTAGTAGAAACATAATCCTTGGTTCCATTCTTTATGTGGAAGTTTTCCATTTCAATGCTTCTTCTTTTAGAATTGTTTTTAACTTCAACTTCGACAATTACGAAATCACTTTTCTTAGTAATAACTTTTCCATGATAATCTTTATCAGTAAAATAAGCATTCTTTATTTTCATACTATAACCATTAGCTGAATATAATTCTCCAGCAGAATAAGTTTTATTAGTAACAAATATAAACTTATATGAGTTAATAGCTATAGCACATACAAGTATAGCAGCAATACCAATACAAATTCCTTTATGTTCTGTATAGAAGTAATTTATATTTCTCTTTGTTCTTTTCCAAAATCTTTTAATAGAGTTCTTATCAATATCAATATTTATTTCTACTTCTTCTCTATCCTTTTCATTTAGATTTAAGAATTCTTCATCTTGATTGAAATTAAATTTCTTTTTATCAAGTCCAAATACTCTCATTATAAATATTACAATTGCAGGTATTTGAACAATAGCTGCCATTATCAATAAGTCTCTTGATAAACGAACATCAGTTGTTTTAACTACACTAGTATAAATATTGAAGAAACCTTTAATCATATTTAACACAAAATATAATGCAGTATATTCAATTATTGGTATCAAATATAATTTCCATGGTTTTTCTTTATACCTTAATAAGAATAATATAGCTGTACTACCTATAATAATTATTATTATAGATATTTGTAGCCATGTACTTATATGATTAGTAATTGGATCTTTAAAATAATCATATGTTCCAAATTTCATAAATTCATTTACGAAACTACTAACATCAAAAACTTTGTATGCTACAAACAAACTTAATAGTAATAATACAATGTGTATTCTCTTAAAATTTTTAATTAAAAAGGCATAAGGTTTTCTGATTATCATAATTTACACTCCTTATTATTCCATTCTATTTAATTATATAATAAATTCTTTGTTTTTAAAAGCAATTATTAATAAATTTTAAAAATAAACACAAAAAAAGCTAGTTATAAAACTAGCTCTTTATTTCATATGGAGCGAACGAGGGGAATCGAACCCCCATCGCAGCCTTGGCAAGGCCGTATTCTAACCATTAAACCACATTCGCATTTGGAGGGGCCTACCGGATTCGAACCGGTGATCAGGGTGTTGCAGACCCACGCCTTAGCCACTTGGCTAAAGCCCCACCGCAATAAAATTATAGCAAATATCAGTATCTTTTTCAATCTTTTTAATAAAAAAAGAAGAAATATTATTTCTTCCCTACTTCAAAAATATTTTCATAATTATATTTTAATTCATTCGTTGTAAGTATTTTTCTTAATCCAGAATAATCATCATAAGAATAAATAGTATCATCGATTAATAAAACCACTTCACGATTTCTCACTAACCAATGAGATACATCATCTACTTCTGTTAAAAGTATTTTATGGTTTTTATTAGTATCTAATGCCTTATATAATTTATTATCTTCAATAAAATAATAATAGTTATATTCTTTCTTTAACTCTTTTGAATTAGTTACTTTTGAATCTTTAATTAAATTATTATCAAAATAATTATTTTGCATAAAATAATCACTCTTAGATAATTCTTTCTTTTCACCATTATCATAAACAATATATTTAGTTTGATCACTATCTATTTCAGTAATGCTCTTTTTCTTAATATTAACAGCGTACTCTTTCTTCGCTTTTTTATCAGTAACATAGATCAAATTATTCACAACACCATTAATATATGAGTTCTTCGATAATTTAGTCTTTAATTTAAAACTATCTACTTTATCTTTTTTAGCATTATAATAATAGACTTTTTCAATACCATTCACAGAATTATTTTCAAACAAAACATAATAATGGTCTGCTACACAGTCCATAACATTATCATATAAATCATAATCAATAAATTTCTTATACTCTATTTTTTCATTATCAATAACATAAATACCTTTATAATTCCAAATATAGTAAACATGATCACTTAAAATATTCTTTTTATATACTTGGACTTTTTTATAATTTGTCTTAGTACTATCATCATTAACTAGTTTAATTTTATACTTTTTAGCTTTTTCGTATATCTTATTAAAATCTTTATTGTTAGCTAATTGTAAATAATTTAGAGATACTTGTTCTTTTCCTAAATTACATTGAATTCCATAATTAGTATTTTTAGTATAGATTGGTACTATACATACTAAATTATTACTTTTAAATTCTTTTATTTTTTTAATAACTTTCTTTTTCTTATTAAGTTTCTCATTAACAGTAAAAATATAAGTATTATTCTTTTTGCTTATAATAAAATCATAATGAGGTTCATTATTCATATAAAAATATTCTTTAATAATATAATCATTAACCTTATATTCTACTTTATGATTAGTTTTAATATACCTGAATATACTCATTGTAATTAATACTACTATAATAATAAAAATAGTTTTTTTCATCATTTTCATATAATCACCATATAAAAATTATATCAAATAAAAAGACTAAAAACTAGTCTTTATCTTTTACACTATTACCAAACTTTTTCTTAATTTGAATCATATAAGATGATACAGCTGTTTCAATTTCTGGAAGAGCAGCAATATCAATATTAGATAATGTTATTAATTCTTTTACTGTATCTATATGAACTTTACCCCAAATAATTCCACCCTTTACTTTTAAATCATTAAACATATCAGGCGTAATAGAATCTAAGAAATATCCAAAGATAACTCTTTTTCTACCAATTAAGATTCTCTTATTTGTTAAAGCTACTACTCCACTTTCAAAAAATTGTATCGGATTATCATTCTTTTGAGCTATAAAAGCATATAATACTTTTTCACCAGGATTCAAATGTTTTTCTATAATACTAGAATTCAAATAAGGTCTCCACCCTACTGTTAATGGGTATTTTCTTTTAAATCTCATTACTTTCTTATAAACATCTGCCATATTATTTCTCCTTTATAAATCCATTATTTTCAAAGAAAACTTTATAGTGTGCAGTATCAACTACACC
>JAEEGL014012851.1_pt1 | contig 11833 bp, 8 predicted proteins | sample 9134231 | NCBI WGS metagenome assembly JAEEGL01 (sample SAMN16246548, study PRJNA631951) | gut metagenome | biome: gut microbiome; feature: rumen; material: fiber-attached | host: Bos | place: Iran: Karaj | collected 2018-10 | reverse complement strand
CGTCGTTGTGCGAGTGGTTCCAGCAGAAGCCGCTGCGCACGGCCAGCAGCGTGCCGTCCGGCTCCCACGTATCGCGCGTCAGCGCGTACCCGGACGCGAACACCGCCGTCTTCGGCAGGGCGTCCGGCGCGCCTTTCAGCACGGCGGGGTCGTACCCGGCGAGGTCGTCCCATACGTCCGTGCCGCAGTAAGCGGCCAATGCGCGCACCGGGGCGGTATCCAGCCCCAGACGCACGGCGTATTTTGCGATCCTGTCCGGCAGGTTATGGGTATCGCTGTCGCAGAAATTGAGCGACATATATGCGGTTTTTCCGTCTTTGGTATAAGGATAACAGAAGTTCAGCGGCGCCTCGCACAGCCCCGCGGGCAGCGCGGCGCGGATGGTTTCGTTCCTGCCGAAGATCCGCTCGCTGCACCACAGGTAGCGCAAAAGCGTGCCTGTGCCGTAGTTATCGTATCCCACGCCCTCGTAAAACATGGCGCGGTCGTCAAAGCTGCGCGTTTTGTTGAACAGCGTGTTGCCGGGGTAGGTCAAATACTCCGCCAGCGCGCGGTCCGCGCAGCCGAGCATCCCGTCGTAAAGCTCCGGCGGCAGGCTGTCCCGGATGGCGAGCAGCGCCGTTGCGGCCTCCGCGATGCAAACGGCCCACCAGTTGTGTCCCATGCTGTCCAGCGCGTGGATGCGCGTTGCGGGCAGCGCCCAGTCGCCCAGCGCGGGCAGCACGCCTTTTTCAAAAATGCCGCGGGCGATCCGGGATCGCGCCTCTTCCGTCAGCCGCGGGCAGACGATATCAAAGATCCTTGCGAGCGCCAGCGTTGTGGCGGTGCTGCAGAGGTCCGAATGCCAGGGATTGGGCTTGCGCACCACGTAGCTCTCGGCGTACCAGCGCTCCAGCGTGACGTAGTATTCGGCAAGCGCCTGCAGCCGGTCGGCGCAGCGTTCGTCGCCCTCGGCAAGGTATTTTAAGCCCAGCGAGGCGCACAGCTTGTTCGCCTGTTGGTTCAGCCGTCCGAAGTTGGCGTGCTGCGTATTCCTGCCGTTGGCCTCCTCCCAGGTTACGAAGGGCTCGGCAAGGTCCTCCTCCGCGTGGGCGGTCGCCTGTTCGTAACGGGCGCGCACGGCGCCGTCGGCGCCGAGCTTTTCGCGCCAGCGTTCCACGTCCGCTCCGGAAAAATACAAAAAGGGATGCTGCATAATCTTTCCTCCTGCCAAAGCTTTTTATTCCGTCGGCGCGGCTTCTTCCGTCTGTCCGTACAGCCGGACCTGCTGCAGTCTGCAGCCCTCCGCACCGGAAACCTCAATTTTAATGCGCGGCCCGTACCCGAGCGTAACGGTGGGGAACCGCACGATCCGCTTGTGCCCCACGCGGCTGCCTTCACAAAGCCGCACGTCGCTGCCGCAGGCAAAGGTGACGGTAAAGCGCTCTATGCGCTGCCCGCGCGTAAGGTCTTCCTCCAGCACGAGCGTATCCGCGGTCAGCGGCGGCCAGGCGGAGATCTCGGCGGAGGTATCGGTCAGCGTGATATCCGCGGGCAGCGGAAGCGCGAATCTGCTGCGTATGCGTTCGCCGAAGGCGGCGAAGCGGGCGGCGTCCGCCTCCGGGAGCAGGCCGCGCCGGTCGGGGCCGATGTTGATCAGCAGATTGCCGCCCCGGCCCACGCTCAGGTCGTACAGCCCCTCCAGATCGCGCAGCGATCGCAGCGTGTGCGCGTCGTTTTCGCTCCAGAACCAGTGCGGGGGGCGGATCTTGCAGTCGCATTCGTAGGGCAAAAACCTGCCGTCTGAGGCGTACCCGGCGTCCGGCGGCGCTGCGCCGTCCTCGTTGCCCACCCAGCGGGTATCGGGGTCCCACATGTTGAACAGCAGAATATCGGGCTGCAGGGCGCGTATGGCTTTTACGATCCGCACGGTATCAAAGCTGTGGCCTTCGCAGCCGCAGCCGTCGAACCACAGGTAATCTATTTTTCCGTAATTCGTAAGCAGCTCGGTGATCTGGCTTATAAAATAGTCGTCGTATTCCTCGCTTTTCATCTTTACGGAGCCGAACTGCGCGGGCGAGTAGTACAGGCCCGTTTTCAGCCCGTAAGCGCGGCAGGCGGCAACGAATTCGCCCACCACGTCGCCCTTGCCGTCCCGCCACGGCGTGTTTTTTACCGAATAGCCGGAGCATGCCGAGGGCCACAGCGCAAAGCCGTCGTGGTGCTTTGCGGTGAGCACGGCGTAGCGGGCGCCGCCCGCGGCGGCGGTACGGATCCACTGCCCGCAGTCGAGCGCCGCGGGGCAAAAGGCCGCGGGGTCCATGGGCTTGCCGTCCCAGTCGGCGTGCCCCTCGTAAAACGTGCGGATGCCGAAGTGGAAAAACACGCCCACCTCCCAATCCATAAACGCCAGCTGTTTTGCCGTCGGTACCGGAATATTCAAAGTATCACTCCTCTGCAGTATTCAGCGCCCTTACCGCCATTGGTACGGGCACTCTATAAAGTTTACCTCGTCCTTGGGCGGGATCAGCCCGAAGGAGGAAACGCGGTTGATCCCGTGGGCCTTGAAGGCGTCGTACAGGTTTTCGTTCTCTTTCATGCGCAGGGGGTTCGCCAGAGAGTATTTGCCTATAAACAGGTTTGCCTTAAAAAACTCCCAGCTCAGCTCCGCCGTTTCCACACGGAAGCGCTCCCCGTCGGTGATCTCCGCTTTCAGCGCTTTATCCCACAGCTTATCCAGCTTGCTTACGGTGAGCGGCGGGTAGTAACCCGATTGGTAATGCCAGTCAAAATCAAAGGCGTGGGCGGTGGCGCGGATCTGCGCGGCCTGAATATCGAGGATCTGTTTGATGTACGGCGCGGCCTCCGCCCCGTAATACGCCGCCAGAAAATCGTTCATGTGGTATTCCACGTCGCAGTCCACGTCCCACTGCAGCTTGTGCAGCAGATAGTTGCGCAGCTCGTTGAAGGCGGCCTCGTGCCCGTCGCCGCAGTTGTAAATGTAGCCGGTAATGCCGATGTCGCGCATGTAGCGCATGGTGCTCTGCATCGTTTCGAGGTTCGAGAAGAACTGCGCCGAGTATAAAAAGTTGATGGTGTAATCGTAAATATAAGTGCGGTCGGCAAGCGTCGTCCAAACGGCAAAGTCCTCTGCGATCTGCGGCTTGTTTTCGCCGTACAGGTTCATAAGGCTCTCGTCGCCGTCCACCGCGCCGCATTCGGTCAGCGGATGGCTGCGGCACGCCTTGTGCAGCCCGCACAGCACGGGCGCCACGTTTTCACGGCAGCGCAGCCCGCCCTTCGTCGGCGGACGGTCCGTTTCGTTATACGCGTAAAACGTAAACGTAAAATCGGGGAATTCCGGCTCCAGCAGCTCCGCCAGCGCGTTCGTAAACAGAATCGTAGGCGCGCTCACCGCGCCGTACCGTTCGTACAGCGCTTCGCAGCGCGGGCAATGGCAGTAATTGGTGTTGTCCTTTTGCCCCACGTGGAAGTATTTTGCGCCGGTCGTGCACGCCCGGATGGCCGCGCGGGCGTTCTCCGCCGCCACCTCCAGCACCGCGGGCTCCGAAAGGCATACGTGGTCCGCGGTGCGCGCGCCGTTCTCATCCAGCGCAAAATACTCCGGATGCGCTTCAAACAGGCTGTCCGGCACAAGGCGGTCCAGCGTCACGTCCCACCATACGTAGGTAAGCGCGCCGCCGTAGGCTTCCATGTCCCACCAGAAGGATACGTTCATCTTCGTGCGGGCGCGGTAGGCGTCGTTCGTGCCGCCGGGATCGTTGCGCCGCACCGCAAACGAGGGGCGCACCGTGCGGTCGATCGCGGCGTCCACGGTCACCGTGCCGCTTTCCGGCACGCGCTCCAGCGTGGGCGTAAACCAGCGCACGCCGAGGTATTCCTCCAAAAACGTGTATACGCCGTACAGCGTCCCGCGGCTGCCCCCGCCGCGGATCGCCAGCCGCGTACCGTCGCTCACAATGCGAAAATCCTCTTCGCCCAGCTCCACGCCGCCGGTCATTCCGAGCGCGGCGGCGCAGTCCCCCAGTAAAATCGCTTTTCCGCCGGGGGAGAGGGCGTCCTCGGTGAGCACGGGCAGCGCCGCGCCGGTGATCTTTTCAAAGTAATCGCGCAGTTCCTTTGCGGCGGTGCGTACGCATTCGTCCGCCTGCGCGGGCAGCACGATCGCGTAATCGCTTCGTCCGTCCGTCGCCAGCGCCATTTCCGACGTTACCGCGGGCGGCGCGCCGGGCGTTCCGCCGTAACGCACTTCCATGTTTACGGGGGCGAGACCGATGGCGAGCAGAATGCTCTGCAGCAGCGCAAACAGCGCCTTGATCCCCTTCATCATATGCTCTCTCCGTTTCCGTTACAGCAGCGTTATCTCGCGGGCGACGCCTTCGTACCCGCCGCCGGTCACAAACTGCGGCAGCGTGGGCGTAAGCATGCTTTCAAAGCTGAAATGCAGGTGGCCCGTGAGGATCGCCTTGATCAGCGGTTCGTTTTTAATATATTCTATCATGCGCAGCGTGGGCGCGTCCGGACGCTGCTGCACCGCGCGGAATTCGCTGTACGGCAGCAGATGCGCCTCGTCGCAGCCCACAAGGTAGGTGCACTCGTTGGGTATGCGCTGCCTGTGGTACTCGTAAAGCGACTGCTCAAACAGCGGGTCGTGGAACGCAAGCACGATCGGCAGCCCCTTTTCGGCCTCTTTTTTCAGCCGCCAAAGGTGCCAGTCCTCAAACAGATAATAGCTGTTGTCTATGCCCACGAGGTTCACGCCGCCGATCACGCGGGCGTTGAAAAACATCGGCACGCCAAGGCCGTAGCCCATCTGCATATAGCTGTTCATGCGGTAGGCGTTGTCTTCCCACGCCTCGCCCACGTACTGCGAGTACTCGTGGTTGCCTGCGATAAAGAATATTCTTTCGTTTTTCAGCACCTCCCGCGCCTTTTCCACGTTCGCGTGCGAAACAAAGTCTATCAGGTCGCCCGTGTGCACCAGCAGATCGCAGTTTTCTCCGGCGTAGGCAACTTGCTCCCGCAGGTATTTTTCAATGTCCGGGCTGTTTCGCCGTTCCGCCAGCGCGTGCTTGCGTTCGTCGTCGCGCGCATCCGCGAGCGCGAGGTGGGTATCCGTAACGTGCAAAAGCTTTACGGGACGTTCAAGTCCTATGCGGACCGTTGATTTTTCCAGCTTCATAGTGCATCCTTTCTTTGCCGACGCGCTTTTCGGCGGCAGCCCGGCGTTTCAGTTTTCGTCGTCCAAAACGGAAAATCCGCGTTCCTCCCGCGGCGGAAGCGTTTTTACGCGCAGGTCCTCTATGCGCACGTAAGCGCCGCGCTGCACGGCAAGCAGAACGGCGTCGATCTGCTCCCGCGTGCCCTGCAGCTCCATCGAAACGCCTCCGTCCGCGTCGTTGCGCACCCAGCCGGTCACGCCCAGCGCGTTCGCGGCGGTCTCGGCGCGCCAGCGCAGCCCCACGCCCTGCACCCAGCCGGTCAGGCGCAGCGCCTGCCGTACGGTTTTTTCGTTTGCGCCGTCCATGCCGCAGCCCCCTTTTCCTTTCTTTTTTATTATACGGCGGTCCCGCCGCCGCGTCAAGCGGAGAATCGGTCCCCGCGCGCAAAAAGCCGTTGCGCCTCCCCCGCGCGCGTGGTATAATTACGGCGGTAAGCCCGCCGCGCGGGCAAAGGAGGTTATCGTATGGTAAATTATACGTTTCGTAAGGCGCTGCCCGTATGGGCGGCGGGGAAGGAGACCGAAAAAAACGTGTCGCTGCTGCTGCGCGCCGAACTCCCCGCAGGGGACGCCGTGCTCGCCGTGGCGGGGCACTCCGCCTATCAGATTTTTATAAACGGCGAATTTGTCGCCGCCGGGCCCGCCCGCGCCGGGCACGGGTATTTCCGCGTTGACGAGATCGCGCTGGGGGAATACCTGCAAAAAGAGCGCAGCGTGCTGTGCATCCTGTGCGCCGGGTATAACATCAACGCCTTCAGCTTAACCGATCAGCCGCCCTTCGTCTGCGCGGAGGTGCTGGCGGGGGAGCGGGTGCTCTGCGCCACCGGCGACGCAGGCTTTACGGGAATGCTGTATACCGCGCGCGTGCAGAAAACGCCGCGCTTCTCGTTCCAGCGCACCTTTACCGAATGCTACGAGTTTACCGGGGAATACGACCGCCCCTTTACCGATCCCGCGTACCTCTGCCCGGACGCGGCGCTGCGCGTAACGGGGGCAAAGCGTTTTCTGCGGCAGGAGACGCTGCGCAGTGATTACGAGACCCGTCCCGCGCGGGCGGTCACGGCCACGGGGCGCGTAACGCCCCTCTCCGCGCCGCAGAAGCAATGGCGCGACCGCTCTTACATATCCATCGGCCCCGCGCTGCAGGGCTTTTTCCCGGAGGAGCTTGCCTGCGACCCCGTAAACGAGCTGTACGGCTACGGCGCGGAGGTGCTCTCGGAGGAACGCGCGCCCGCCGCGCCGCTGAAGCTCTCGGACGGAAGCTTCGCGGTGTACGATATGGGGCTGGATACCACCGGCTATATCTGCCTCACGGCGGCGCCGGAGACCGATACGGTGCTGTTTGCCGTGTTCAACGAGCTGCCGCCGGAGCCCCCGGTGCCGGACCCCGGCGATAATACGATGGCAAGCGTCGTCCGCTGGGCGCTGAAGGGCGGCCGGACCTACCGGCTGCGCAGCTTTGAGGCGTATACCTACCGGTACCTGCAGGTGCTCACGCTGGGCGGGGCCGCCGCTATCTCGGAGGTCCGGCAGGATTGCGAGCATTACCCGGCGGCGGGGCTTAAAAACCTGCGCAGAATGCCGGATGCGGACCTGCAGCTGATCTACGGCGCCGCCGTGGAGACCTTCCGCCAGAACGCCACCGATATTTTTATGGACTGCCCCTCGCGCGAGCGCGCCGGCTGGCTGTGCGACAGCTATTTCACCTCGCGCACCGAGCGCGCCCTGACCGGTGAAAGCCGCATCGAAAAGGCGTTTTTGGAAAACTTTATTATGGAGCCGTCGTTTAAGTGCCTGCCTGCGGGCATGCTGCCCATGTGCTATCCCTCGGACCATTACGACGGCGTTTATATCCCCAACTGGGCCATGTGGTACCTTGTGGAGCTGGCGGAATACCGCGGGCGCACCGGCGACGAGGCGCTGATCGCCCGGGCAAAAGAAAAAATGTACGCGCTGGCAAAGTTTTTGGAGGGGTACGAGAACGCCTCCGGCCTGCTGGAAAAGCTGGAAAGCTGGGTGTTCGTGGAATGGAGCCGCGCCAACGATTTTACGCAGGACGTGAATTTCCCGACCAATATGCTGTACGCGAAGTTTCTGGAGGACCTCGGCGCGCTGTACGGCGACGCCGCGTTTACCGAAAAGAGCGCGCGGCTGAAACAGACGGTCCGGGAGCTCGCGTTCGACGGCACGTTCTTCGCCGATAACGCGGTGCGCGAAAACGGCGTGCTCGTCCGCACCGGGAACCATACCGAAACGGCGCAGTACTACGCCTTTTTCACCGGGACGGCCTCGCCGGAAACCTACCCCGCGCTGTGGGAGCTGATGAAGGACTCCTTCGGCCCGGAGCGGGATGCCGGTACGCAGTACCCGGACGTGCCCGAAGCCAACGCGTTCATCGGCAATTACCTGCGTCTGGAGCTGTTGTACCGTTACGGCGAATACGGCAGGCTGCTGCGGGAGATCCGCGCGTTCTTCCTGCCGATGGCGCAGACGACCGGCACGCTGTGGGAGCACATGCACCCCGGCGCCTCCTGCTGCCACGGCTTCGCCTCGCACGCGGCGTACTGGCTGAACGGGCTTGCGGAAAAGGGCCTGCTGTGAGTATTGATTTTTAAAAAAGAATATACTATAATATATTTTAAGCGTTTTGCTTTAATTTTTAAATACAGAAAGGAACCGTTATGAAAAAAGGAACCGTTATCGCAATTATCGTTGTCGCCGTGATCGCCGTGCTCGCCATCGCAGGCTTCGGCAACTATAACTCTCTCGTAAAGCTGCAGACCGGCGTGGAATCCGCCGCTGCGGATATCGATACCCAGCTGCAGCGCCGCGCGGACCTGATCCCGAACCTTGTAAGCACCGTGCAGGGCTTTGCCTCCCACGAGACCGAGGTATTCGCCGCGGTGAACGCGGCGCGCGAGCATCTGGTCTCCGCTTCCGGTATGGAGGAAAAAGCTGCGGCGGACGCGGAACTGAATTCCGCGCTCGGCAGGCTGATCGCCGTCGCGGAGGCCTATCCGGAGCTGAAGTCGGATAAGGTATACACCAATCTGATGGATAATCTCTCCGGTACCGAAAACCGCATTGCCTACGCCCGCGATAAGTACAACGAGGCGGCCAAGGAATACAACCAGAAGATCCGCATGTTCCCCGCCGTGATCTTCGCGCGGATGTTCGGCTTTGACGCGGTGCAGTATTTTGAGGCGTCCGCCGAAAGCGCCACCGTGCCGCAGGTAAGCTTTTAATCACAATGGCGAAGCGAACGCTCAGAGCGCGCCGCAGACAGGAGCAGATAGAGGCGCAGCGCCGCCCGCAGGCCGTACAGAACGTGGATCCGTTTGACGGCGAGGACGTTGCGCTCGAGCAGGAGAGGCCTCCCTTAACGCCCAGACAGCAGCGCGAAGCCGCGGAAAACAGGAAGCACAAACGGGTTTTTAAAACAAAAGCCGTTATCTGGGCGCTGATTTTCAGCGTGCTCGGCACCTGGCTCGTTACGTCCGTTGACCGCGAAAAAAAGTATACGCAGTATCCCAGCCCATCCAAGTATTTTTACGTGGAGGACTACAGCGGCGTGTTTGCAAAGGAGACCGAGGACTATATCATGGAGCAGGCGGTGGCGCTGCAGAAGCAGACCGGCGCGCAGATCGTGGTGGTCTCGGTGCCCAACACGCACAAAGACAGCATCGAAAGATACAGCACCAATCTTTTCAACCAGTGGGGCATCGGCGATAAGGAAAAGGACAACGGCATCCTTATCCTGTTCACCACCGAGGATCCGCACGTTCGGTTCGAGGTCGGCAAAGGGCTGGAGGGCGCCATCCCGGACAGCGTTGCAGGCAGCATTCTGGATGAATACGCCGTGGACGCCAAGGATCACGGCCGCTGGAACGAGGCGGCGCTGAACACGTTTTCCATGGCGGCATATCACGTTTACAACGAGTACGGGCTGGAGGCGCCCGAGTCCCTCTGTCTCTTTGAGGAGAACGAAATCGACCCCCCCGGCAAGACCTATGCCGACCTTGACTTCCCGGAGGAGCGCGTGGTCGTCAACGAACGGCCGGTGGTGCTGCAGGTGATCCTCGCGTTCTTTAAGTTCTGGGCGTTCAACGCGATCCCGTTTGCCATCTTCCTCGCGCTGATGTGGAACGGCGTTACGCTGCTCGACGTGCTCGGCTTTATCCTCGGCCTGTTCTTCGGCGGAGGCGGCGGAGGCGGCAGCAGCGGAGGCGGCGGCTTCTCCGGCGGCGGAGGAGGCGGCTATTCCGGCGGAGGCGGCAGCAGCGGAGGCGGCGGCGCCACACGGTGAACGAAGCCGCTTTGCCGCGGTATATTCCCAAAATCATAAATCAACCGGAAGAGGAAAGCTATCCTCTTCCGGTTTTTTTTGCCTGTGAAACGCGTCTATTCCTTCACCGCGTCCACCGTTTTGATGCCGTAATAGCGGAACAGCGCTGCGGCGGCTTCGTCCAGCCGTTCGCCGGGCGCGGCGATCGGCACCGCCGGCGGGCATAAAAAGGCGGCGTCCGCCAGTATCCTGCCGGGGCACTGCGCCGCGGGGATGCGCTCGCAGGGGGCAAAAAACGCCTGCCGGGGCGAAAGCACGGGGCGCGGCGCGCCCGGTACGGGGCGCGTTTCCGGGACCGGCGTTTCCGGCGGCAGCGCGGCGAGCGCGTTTTGCAGCCGTACAAGGTCTTCTTCCGTGTTCTCCGGCGTAAACAAAAAGGTGACGTAATCGGGGTCGTGGAACTCGGCAATTACGCCCGCCTCCCGCAGCAGCGCGCTCACTTCGTCCCCGGTATAGCCGCGCGCCTTGGGCGCGAGGGTCAGCTTGAGCGGTTCCGTGCCGCAAAGGCTCCAGCCCGCCTCCCGCAACACCGCCTTCAGGCGTTCCACGCGCGGCAAAAACGCTGCCAGCCGGGCGGGGTAAGTTTCCAGGTACCGGTTGGCAAGGTCCAGTGAGCGCAAAATCAGGTACGAGGGACTGCTGGTGGCAAACAGCGCCATAACGTGCTTTATGTACGGCCCGAAGCGTGCCTCGGCGGCGGTGGAGAGGTGCAGATACGCGCCGCCGGTGAGCACCGGCAGGGTTTTGTGGGCGGAATCCGCGCACAGGTCCGCGCCGCAGTCGATCGGGTGCAGGGAGGGGCGCAGAAACTTCAGGTACGCGCCGTGGGCGTTGTCCACAGCCAGCAGCACGCCGCGCGCGCGGCAAACCCCGGCAATGTCTTTCAGCTCCGTTACGTTGCCGAGGTAATCGGGCGTTGTAAGATATAAAACAGCGGGCTTTTGCGGCAGCGCGTCGATCGCCCGGGCGGCGGAGTCCGCCGTTACGGGGCAGGCAAGGTAGCTTTCGCCCGCCGGGGGGTACAGCCAGCGCACGTCCAGATCCAGCAGCACGGCCGCCGAAAGAAAGCTGCGGTGCGCGTTGCGCGCGGCAAGCACGGTACGGTTTCCTTCCCGTACCGCGGCGGCAAGCATCGTGCGTATGGCAAGGGACGAGCCCTCCGTGGAATAATAGGTGCGGCAGCCGAACACGGCGGAAGCGACGGCTTCGCTTTCCGCCACGGGGCCCTCGTCCGCAAACAGGTTTCCCGCGCCGTCTATTTCTGTGATGTCGGCGGGGTCGCCCAGCGGCGGGCGGCCCTTGTGGCCCGGCATATGAAAGCGCGCGGCGCCTGCGGCGGCGTAGGAATCCAGCAGGTCGGCAATGGGGGTGGGGTTCATCGGTTCATTCTTCCTCGTTCAGCCGGGTGATCTCGGCCATGATGGCGCATTCCATGCGCTTGCGGAACAGCTCGCAGCCGTAACGGTATACGCCGGTCACCGCGCCGGTGGCGTGGTAGGCGTTGGCGGCGCACCCGCCGGAGCAGTAAAGCCGCGCCCAGCAGTCGGCGCATTCGGGGCGCGCGTAAACGTTGCAGGCGGCAAACTGCGCCTGCGCCCCGGTATTCGTAACGCCGTTCCATACGTCGCCCAGCTTAAACGCCTGCTCGCCCACGAATTGGTGGCAGGGGTACAGGTCGCCCCACGGCGTTACGGCCATGTATTCGGTGCCGCTGCCGCAGCCTGAAATGCGTTTATACACGCACGGCCCGCCCTTCAGGTCTATCATGTAATGGTAAAACGTAAACGGCCTGCCCTCGCGGCGGCGCCGTATCATCAGCTGAGCAAGCTTTTCGTACTGCTCCTTTAGAATCGGCAGGTCTTCGGCCGTCAGCGCGTAGGGGTCGCCCTCGGCGCACACCACCGGCTCCATCGAAAGCTCGGTAAAGCCGAGGTCCAGCATCGCCTGCACGTCCTTTAAAAAGTCCGGATTGCGGTGCGTGAAGGTGCCGCGGATGTAATAGTTTTTGCCGCCGCGCGCCTCCACAAGCTTTTGGAATTTTGGCACGATCACGTCGTAGCTGCCGCGCCCGGCGTAATCGGTGCGGAAGTAGTCGTGGATCTCTTTTCTGCCGTCCAGGCTCAGCACCACGTTGGCGCACTCGCGGTTCGCAAAGTCGATCACGTCGTCGTTGATCAGCATGCCGTTGGTGGTCAGCGTAAAGCGGAAGTTTTTGCCCGCTTCCTTTTCAACGGACCGCGCGTAGCGCACCAGCTCCTTCACGACCT
>JAEEGL013096761.1_pt1 | contig 11833 bp, 7 predicted proteins | sample 9134231 | NCBI WGS metagenome assembly JAEEGL01 (sample SAMN16246548, study PRJNA631951) | gut metagenome | biome: gut microbiome; feature: rumen; material: fiber-attached | host: Bos | place: Iran: Karaj | collected 2018-10 | reverse complement strand
TCCTGAGCTGGGGCTTTACGTTATAGTTGATGAACTGCTCAGCTTCAGCGCCGAATATGACCTCTTTGACATTGAGCTCGCCTCTGATAACTTCGGTGAAGTTTTCATGCAGCTCGGAGATCCCTGCGACGAACAGTCTGGAGATAGGCTGGCGGTTCTTGATCTGTGCGTCGTTTCTGCACGCCCTTCCGAGCGTGACGATCTTAAGCACGGCTTCCATGCTGTTTTCAAGCTCAACATCGATCCTGGATTCGTCGGCTTCCGGATAATCGCACAGATGGACGGAGATGGGAGCGTCCTTATCGACTGTCCTTACCAGATTCTGATAGATGCTCTCAGTCATGAAAGGAACGAACGGAGCGCATACCTTTGAAAGTGTCTCAAGGACTGTGTAGAGCGTCATGTATGCGTCGATCTTATCCTGAGTCATATCGCTTCCCCAGTATCTCTCTCTGCCTCTGCGTACATACCAGTTGGACAGTTCATCGACAAAAGACGAAAGGGATCTTGATGCTTCAGCAATACGGAACGCGTCGAGATTCTCGGAAACATCCTTAATAAGGGAATTCAGCTTTGAGAGTATCCATCTGTCGAGTACTCCGAGATCCTTTCTCAGTTCATACTTCGTAGGATCGAAATTATCGATATCCGCATAGAGGATGTAGAAAGCATAGGTGTTCCAAAGCATGCCCATGAACTTTCTCTGCGACTCGGATACCGCCTCCGGATAGAAGCGGTTAGGCAGCCAGGGGGCGGAGTTAGAGTAGAAGTACCATCTTACAGCGTCTGCTCCCTGGACATCGAGGACCTGCCACGGGTCTATGACGTTGCCAAGATGCTTGCTCATCTTTTTACCGTTCTTATCCTGGACATGACCAAGAACGATACAGTTTTCAAAGGGCGATCTGTCAAACAGCAGGGTGCTTATGGCCATCAGAGTATAGAACCAGCCCCTCGTCTGGTCGACCGCTTCACTGATGAAGTTAGCCGGGAATCTCTTTTCAAATTCCTCTTTGTTCTCAAACGGATAATGCCACTGTGCGAACGGCATCGAACCTGAATCATACCAGCAGTCTATGACTTCCGGCACTCTCTTCATCTCTTTGCCGCACTCGGGACAGATGAGCTTCACTTCGTCGATATAGGGTCTGTGGAGCTCTATGTCTTCGGGAACATCCTTGCCCATCCTGCGGAGTTCCTCTATCGAACCTATGCAGTGGACATGGCCGCATTCGCATTTCCAGATCGGAAGAGGAGTTCCCCAGTATCTTTCACGCGAGATGCCCCAGTCAATGACGTTTTCAAGGAAATTGCCCATTCTTCCTTCCTTGATGTTGTCAGGCATCCAGTTCACGGAACGGTTGTTCTTAAGGAGGTTGTCCCTGAGCTCAGTCATCCTGATGAACCATGAACTTCTTGCGTAGTAAATGAGAGGAGTGTCACAGCGCCAGCAGAACGGGTAGCTGTGCGTGAACTTCATCGTCTTGAACAGAAGCCCTCTTTTTTCGAGATCCTCGATTATGAGAGGATCGGCCTTCTTTACGAAGATCCCCGCGAACGGCGTCTCATCAGACATCGTGCCGTCGGGCTTTACGAACTGGGCAAACGGCAGTCCGTATGTGCGTCCGATACGGTAGTCGTCTTCACCGAATGCCGGTGCGATATGGACTATGCCTGATCCGTCGGTCAGAGTCACGTAATCGTCGGATACTATGTAATGCTTCTTTCCTTCGGGATATTCGATATCAAAGAGCGGTTCATATTCCATCTCTTTAAGATCACGGCCCATCATCGTCTCTGCGATCTCTGCGTCTTCGCCGATAAGGGAAGCAACAAGAGCTTTTGCCATATAAAGGAATTCATCGCCCGATCTGACGAGGCAGTATTCTTCATCGGCATTTACGCACAGAGCCAGGTTTGAAGGGAGCGTCCAGGGAGTTGTCGTCCACGCAAGGAAATATACGTTTGACTCTCCCTTTTTCCTGAATTTTACATAAACAGAGGTCTCGGTCACATCTTGATATCCCTGTGCTACCTCGTGCGAGGAAAGAGCAGTCCCGCACCTGGGGCAGTAGGGAACTATCTTATGGCCCTGATAAAGAAGGCCTTTGTCAAAATGCTGCTTTAAAGACCACCATACGCTCTCGATATAGTTGTTGTCATAAGTGATATAGGGATCTTCCATGTCAGCCCAGTAACCCACACGGTCGGACATGCGCTCCCATTCACCTTTATACTGCCATACGCTTTCCTTGCACTTTTTTATGAACGGCTCGATACCGTATTCTTCGATCTGTTCCTTGCCGTCAAGACCGAGCTGTTTTTCGACCTCAAGTTCGACCGGGAGCCCGTGAGTATCCCAGCCGGCTTTCCTTAAGACATTGTAGCCCTTCATGCTCTTGTATCTCGGGAAAAGGTCCTTGATGCATCTTGTGAGGATATGGCCGATATGCGGCTTTCCGTTGGCTGTCGGAGGCCCGTCGTAGAATGTCCATTCGGGCTTTCCTTCGGCGGCAGCCTGGGATTTCTTAAAGATCTCGTTCTCTTTCCAGAACTTAAGGACTTCTTCCTCTCTCGGGATGAAGTTCATGTCGCTTGTGACTTTCTTATACATTTTAAAGTCCTTTCACTGTTAGAATTAAAAAATCATCCGCCCATATGATAGGACGAATGACCGCGTTACCACCTAAATTCCGGACGAATCCGGCACTCATTCCCGCTTAACGCACGGTCACGCTGCATGATGTGCAGGATATGATCAGGTGATGGCGGATTCGGCAGTTTCATGACCGGCTTTCACCTGCCCCGGCTCTCTTTACAGTCTTTCCGAATCGTCGTGTCCCGACTTTCACATTATATTTAATAGTGCCGGCTTTGTAAAGGTATAAAATGCTCGGCATGTACGATTATCACAGGTATTTTTCCTTATGCCCGATAATCCGTTGACCGGCAGGTCCCGCTGATATATCATAAAGCCGACAAATCATTTAGGTGACGCAAATGGACAATATACTGTTTTCAGCCAACATAGTTCTTCCTCTGTTTCTTATGATCGCTGTCGGGTTTCTGGCCAAAAGTATAAAACTGATAGACAGCTCGTTCTCATCCGGAGCCAATGCGCTGAGCTTCAAGGTGTTTCTGCCTGTTCTGCTTTTCTATAATATCTATACGTGCGATCTTTCACAGACCGCGGACTTTAAACTCATGGTCACGGCAGGCATCGGTTCGGTCCTTATGATAATAATAAGCGCGGTCATCGTATGCATTTTTGAAAAGGACGATCCGAAGAGGGGAACTATGATCCAGGCTCTTTTCAGGAGCAACTACCTTCTTTTTGCTACTCCTTTATGCGCAGCGATGTTTCCCGAAAACGGAGCTGCCGTGGCTTCGCTGATATCGATCATAATCATCCCGATACAGAATATTGGCTCGGTGATAGTCCTTTCCATATTCGGCTCAAGGGAGAAGCCGGGATTTAAGGATACTGTCATAAGCATCCTTAAGAACCCTTACATAATCGCCAGTGCTTTGGGCCTTATTTTTGCTTTTGCCGGCATCAGCATGCCCGGATTTATGATGAAAACGCTCGATCAGCTTTCAAAAGCCGCTACTCCGTTCGCTCTGGTCATGCTCGGTACCGAACTCGATCTTAAAGGCTTTAAAGGAAATTTTGCAAGAGTATTCCTTACCACTGCGGGCAAGATACTGATATGGCCGGCCATCATGATAGGAACCGCGATACTCCTGGGCTTCAGAGGGCCGTCATACGCCGTGCTTCTTTCACTTTATGCAGCGCCTACGGCAGTGACCAGCTTTGTGATGGCAAAAGCTTCGGGCTGTGACAGCGATCTTGCCGCCCAGCTCGTGGTATCGACCTCATTCTTTTCGCTTTTCACCGTTTTCGGTTTCGTCCTTATATCCAAAGCTCTGGGAGTCATATAGGGGCGTGATCGTAAATACGGATTTTTGAGCAGCCCGTACGGGCATGGACCAGTGAGATCATTTGTAAGGGAAGGAGACCGAAATGAAAATCAGCAGACAGGAGCTTTTCGAACTGTTTAAGGATCTGCGTGTAGCGGATGTGCGCGACGGGATGGACTGGATGGGGTACCACGGTTACGGAAGCATGGACCCGAAGATAAGGCCGATATTTAGGACGCATGCCGTAGGCATAGCAAGGACAGCCAGATATCTTCCTTTTGAGGGACCTGTTCCCGGCCTGAAAGGTGACGAGTACAGTGAGTGGAGTGACTGGTATTATAAAAATGTTGCTGTCTATCCGTGGATAGATGATATTGAACAGGGAGATTTCATAGTACTTGATGTGAGCGGAGTCGATGTCGGTCTTATAGGTTCGGCGAACGGGCTTGAATGCAAGATAAGGGGAGCGCAGGGATTCGTGACCAACGGCGGAGGCATCAGGGATACAGACGAGTGCATACTTGAAAAGATCCCCGTATGGAGCTATTTCGTATCACAGAAGATGGATCAGTGCAGGATAAGATACATCGAGAAGGATATCCCCGTCTCAATAGGCGGAGTTGCCGTTTATCCGGGAGATGTGATAGTTGCCGACGGAGACGGAGTGATAGTTGTGCCTCAGGCCGTAGCCTGCGACGTTGCAGTTTATGCGCACCGTGAGCTCAGAAACGATAAAAAGGGCAGGAGAGAGATGTATGACAGGCTCGGATGGGAGCATGACAGCTCTGTATCTGAAGACTGAAAAAAGCGTGTTAAATAACTCTTTTCTGGAGATGATCCGACAGGGAGATCACCACTGAATCCTGGATATCCATCCCTTTTTCAGTAAGGATTATCCTGTCGTCGGTAACGCGTATAAGGCCTGATCTTTCAAGCGAGTCAATTATGCCGCTGTCGGAGATCAGGCTTTTTCTTATGCCTTCCGTAAGCCTGGTCCCAAGCATCAGTTCTTCAAACTGAGGGTCCACGCGGTCATCCCTGTATGCAACAGCCGTCCTTCCCTCTGAGATACTGCGGATATAATCCTCAATGGAAGAGCAGTTGCCGAAACGCTCTTCATTTGTGAATGAATACGCCGATACGCCCAGCCCTATATATTCTTTCCTGCGCCAGTATTTGAGATTGTGAGCGCATTCCATTCCCGGGACCGAAAAGTTGGAGATCTCATATCTCCTGAGCCCTTTTTCCCTCAGATGCTCCGATATGATCTTAAAGGTGCTGCGGTCATGCTCGTCATCAGCGGCGGTGATCCTGCCGCTTTGAAGATCGTCATAAAAGGGGGTCCCTTCTTCGATTATCAGGGAATATGCCGATATGTGGGTCAGGGGATAATTGTCAAGAAATCCGAGAGTATTATATATATCTGATTCCGTCTCGCCGGGCAGCGAGTACATTATGTCTGCGTTGATATTCGATATGCCGGCATTTACGGCGTTTGAGAACGCCCGCGAAAAGTCTTCTTTAGTGTGGATCCTGCCTATCCTTTTAAGGAGGCGGTCCGAGGCAGACTGGAGCCCCAGGCTAAGTCTTGTGCATCCTGCATCCCTGTACTCACAGGCGGTATCGGGAAGGAAAGAATTGGGATTTGCTTCTATTGTGAATTCGGCATCCTCCGCGATATCTATATGCTTTCTTATTCCTTCCATCAGCTTCATGATAAGGCCGCGGGGGAGACATGAGGGGGTGCCGCCTCCTATGAATACCGTATCCGCTTTGGTCCCGTGATAGTATGAGGCTTCCCTGATCACACAGGAGATGTATTCCTCCATAAGCGGTTCCTTTCCGACATAGGAAACAAAATCGCAGTAGGGACACTTGCTCCTGCAGAATGGTATATGAATATAAAGCCCGACTTTATTCGGGCTGATAAGGGTGTCATCAGTCATCAGTCGAGCTTCAGAACCGCCATGAAGGCTTCGGACGGCACTTCTACCGAGCCTACCTGCCTCATGCGCTTTTTTCCTTCCTTCTGTTTTTCAAGAAGCTTTTTCTTTCTTGTTATATCTCCGCCGTAGCACTTGGCAAGAACATCCTTCCTCAGAGCCTTCACGGTCTCCCTGGCAATGATCTTCCCGCCGATAGCTGCCTGGATAGGGATCTCGAACATCTGGCGCGGGATGACTTCCTTAAGCTTCTCGGCAATGGAACGTCCTCTTGAATAAGCGCGGTCCTTATGTACTATGATTGACAGAGCGTCGCACATCTCGCCGTTGAGAAGGAGGTCGAGCTTAACCAGCTCGCTCTTTTCATATCCCTTTATCTCATAATCCATGGAAGCGTAGCCCTTGCTCCTGCTCTTGAGCAGATCGAAGAAGTCATAGATTATCTCGTTCAGCGGTATATCGTAATGGATGATGACCCTGTTCGATTCGACATACTCCATGTTCTTAAACTGGCCTCTCTTATCCTGACACAGCTCCATCACGGCACCGACATATTCCTGCGGGGTCATTACCGATACGTCGGCAATGGGCTCGAGCATATGATCTATCACCGAAGGCTCGGGAAGATTGGTGGGATTGTCCACGAACAGGGATGTACCGTCGGTCTTTACCACCTCATAGCTGACGCTGGGAGCAGTGGTGACCAGGTCAAGATCGAATTCGCGTTCAAGCCTTTCCTGGATTATCTCCATATGGAGCAGACCGAGGAAACCGCATCTGAAGCCGAATCCCAGAGCGACCGATGTCTCGGGCTCATATTCAAGGGAAGCATCGTTGAGCTGCAGTTTCTCAAGGGCATCCTTGAGATCGTCATATTTTGACCCGTCCGCGGGATATATGCCGCAGAAGACGACGGGCTGGACCCTTTTATATCCGGGAAGCGGCTCCTGCGCAGGAGCATCGGCGTTTGTTATGGTATCTCCGACCCGGGTATCGGTAATGTTTTTTATGCTTCCGCAGATATATCCGACATCACCTGCGGAAAGCTTATCGACAGGTATCAGCTGTGGCTTGAAAACACCGACCTCAGTAACGTCGTATACCTTGTTCATTGCCATGAAGCGGATATTGTCCCCGACCCTGACGCTGCCTTCCTTGACCCTTACAAAGCTTATCGCTCCCTTGAAGTTGTCATAATACGAGTCGAATATCAGAGCCTGAAGAGGAGCGTCATCATCGCCGGACGGCGGGGGAAGATAATCGACTACGGCATTGAGCACATCGTCGATGTTTATATCGTTCTTTGCACTTATCCTTGGAGCGTATGAGCAGTCTATGCCCAGCTCTTCCTCTATCTCCTTTACCGTCGCGTCGATCTGGGCAGACGGCAGGTCTATCTTGTTTATCACGGGGAGGATCTCGAGATTATTGTCCATCGCGAGATATACGTTCGCCAGAGTCTGTGCTTCAACTCCCTGTGTTGCGTCGACTACCAGTATCGCGCCTTCGCAGGCAGCCATCGCACGTGATACTTCGTACGTAAAGTCGACATGTCCGGGAGTGTCTATGAGATTCAGCTCATATTCGCTGCCGTCATGCTTGTATATCATTTTCACGGCCTGGGATTTGATCGTTATGCCGCGCTCGCGCTCAAGCTCCATCTGGTCAAGGAGCCTGTCCGACATGTCCCTTATCGCTATCGTTTCGGTATGTTCGATGAGCCTGTCGGCGAGCGTTGACTTGCCGTGATCTATATGTGCGATTATGCAGAAATTCCTGATTAGCTTTTTGTCTTTCATCAATTGCCACCGGTACGGATGCTGGTTTTTACCAGATAATTATACTGATGCAGGGCTTCAAAATCAAGGCTGGGGAAGGGGAGACGCATCCGCTCATCAGATAATCTGTGTTGTACTGACCTCCGGAGGATGATATAATAAATGCACACGAAAAGAAAGGAAATATGTTCGATGAGACAGGTTTTTTTGGCGAAGAAATATGCTGACCAGGGGCTCTGTACTGAAGGCCTTCAGGCATTGATAGATGAAGCCGCAAAGGTCGGAGGACAGGTGAGGTTCGAAGCCGGCACATATGAAACGGCAACGCTTTACATGAGGAGCGGAGTATCGCTTTACCTCGATGCGGGAGCTACCATCATAGGTACAGGGGACTATACAAAGTATTCCAATACATTCCCGAAGCTCGATTATCTCAACGATGTGACAGGAGCGCCGAGATGGCATGACGCGCTGATTTACTGCCAGGAGATCAGCGACATAGAGATAGAGGGACACGGAGTCATCGACGGGGCGGACGTATACAATCCGGGAGGAGAACAGCAGTTCAGAGGCCCCATGCTCATGCTTTTCTTCAGATGCAAGAATGTGAAGATCAAGGGCGTCACACTTGTAAGGCATGCCAACTATGCTACTTTTTTCGATACCTGCAGCGATATACTCCTCTACAAGGTAAAGGCGTGGGGCGGGCAGGATGCAGTCGAGGTCCACAGATCGGAGGATATCGAGATATCCCACTGCGATTTCAGGACAGGTGACGACTGTGTGTCCGGATGCTTCAACAACAATCTGTATGTGCATGATACGAAGATCAACACCCCCGGAGGCAACATGATACTTCAGGGATGCAGGAACCTTACGATCAGAAGATGCAAGGTGTGGTGCCAGGGCGAAGTACCGGCTCTGTTCAAAGATGACAAGAGGTATTCGAACGGCGAAGGCGGTGTCAATGTGTTCCACAGACATATAGGTCCTGACTATATGATGTCCGACAACTGGCTCATAGAGGATACCGAATTTGAAAATGTCGAGCGCATATTCAGGTACGACAGAAAGAATCCGTTCCAGAACGGCAGGGTGGGCAAGGTCGTTTTCAGGAACTGCACAGCAAAGAACTTCGTTTATCCCATCTATGTAGAGGGACTGGAAACGAACGACGATTTCGATCTTACGATAGAAAACTGCAAATTCGTACGCGCGCCTCAGGATACAAGGGAAGACAGATCCTTCATACGGGCGAACGGTTTCAACACCATAACGCTGAAAGACGTCATGATCGAGAACGTATGTGACGATGCCTTCCATTTCTCAAACGGTAACAAAGTCGAGATGACCGACGTGTATCTCTCGAAAAAAGCTGACTCTGCGGACTGCAGCAATGTCGGAAGCACTGAGATCGTAAGGAACCCGGAAGAGACCGACGCCGATTTCTATGTGTATGACGACGTCGCCAGCATCTATGTCCCTAAGGATCAGGACGAGACTTTCATCGGTGCAAGGAAATACATAGGATAAAAGACCTGACTGACCTTAATGAGCCATGGCAGCGTAAATGCCGTGGCTCTTTTGCTTTAATTGTTTTAGATATGCTGAAAAACAGCGGTTGTAAATCCGATAAGATGGATGATATAATGAAACACACACGAAATGAAAGGAAATATATTTGATGAGACAGGTTTTTCTTGCAAAGGAATATGCCGACAGGGGACTCTGCACGGAAGGACTGCAGGCGCTGATAGATGAAGCCGCAAAGGTCGGCGGGCAGGTGAGATTCGAAGCCGGTACGTATGAGACAGCTACGCTTTATATGAAGAGCGGGGTCTCCCTCTATCTTGATGCAGGCGCTGTCATCAAAGGCACTGCGGACTATACCAGATACTCTAACACGTTCCCGAAGCTCGAGCATTTAAACGAAGTCACGGGAGCTCCGAGATGGCACGACGCTCTAATATACTGTCAGGACTGCGATGATATATCCATAGAGGGCCACGGTACAATCGACGGGGCCGACGTATACAATCCCGGAGGAGAGCAGCAGTTCAGGGGCCCGATAATGATGCTTTTCTATAAGTGCAGCAATGTGAGCATAAAAGGCGTCACTCTGGTAAGGGCAGCGAACTATGCGACCTTTTTTGAGAGCTGCAGTGACGTTTTCATTTATAAAGTAAGGGCATTTGCAGGTCAGGATGCAGTTGAGATCTATTACTGTGAAAGGGTCGAGATATCCGAATGCGATTTCAGGACAGGCGATGACTGTGTGTCAGGATGTTTTGACAGGGACGTGTATATCCATGACAGCAAATTCAACACACCGGGAGGCAACATGATACTTCTCGGATGCACGCATTTAAGGATGAACAGATGCAAGATCTGGAGTCAGGGCGAGTCGCCTGCAGTATTTAAAGACAAAAAGAGATATTCCAACGGTGAGGGCGGGATCAATACCCTTCACTGGAATGCAGACCCGGAGATTATCATGTCGGATGACTGGATCCTTGAGGACATCGAGCTTGAGAATGTCGAGTGTGTGTTCAGATTCAACAGGAACAATTTCTTCCAGAACGGCAGGGTCGGAAAGATAGTAATGAGGAACTGCACTGCGAAGAATTTCGTCTATCCCATAACGGTCGAAGGATTTGTGCCAAATGAATTCGATCTTACGATAGAAGACAGCAAATTTGTGCGCGCTCCCTTCGACAGCAGGGAAGACAGGTCCTTTATAAGGGCGAACTGGTTCAGGAGTATAACTCTGAAAAACATAATCATAGAAAATGTTTCTGATGATCCGTTCCACTTTGCAAACGGTGAAAAGGTAACGATGACCGACGTATATCTGTCAAGAAAGGCAGACAGCGCCGACTTCAGCAATGTCTCAGAAACAAGCATCATAAGGAATCCTGAAGAAACGGATGCGCCTTTTTACGTATATGATGACGTAGCAAGCATATATGTTCCAAATGAGAAGGACGAGACATTTATAGGAGCCAGGAAGTACATAGGATAAACCACCGCCCAGTCTGAGGCACGGAAATATTTCCGTGCCTTTTTTATTATCAGGAACGGCAATCATTATGTTACTTATGATATTATTAGTATAGATTAACAGCATCGGGGGAAATGGATGGCAGATATTTGTCTTGTCGGCACAGGAGGCATGATCCCGCTGCCCGAAAGGTGGCTCGCATCCTGTCATATCGCGCATAACGGGTTCAACCTGCTCATAGATGCAGGCGAGGGCGAACAGGTGGCTCTTCAGGAGGCTGGAATAAAAGCGGGCAGGATAGATGTACTGCTGATAACGCATTTTCATGCCGATCACGTGATGGGGGTCCCCGGTCTTATCATGTCGATGGGCAATAAGGGAAAAAAGAACAAGCTTACGATAATAGGGCCGAAGGATACCGGGGCTGTCATAAGCGCCATATGCGCCGTCACGCCAAAGCCTCAGTTCGATATCGAGCTTATCGAGATGTCGGGCGGAGACACCGTGGCTTTCGGAGAGCTTGATATCTCGGCCATCGAACTGGATCACAGGATGGATTGCCTGGGTTACTCATTCAGCTTCAAAAGGAAACCTGTTTTTGACCCTGAAAAGGCAAAAAAGCTGTCTGTTCCCGTAGCCATGTATAAAGAACTCCATAACGGTAACGATGTTGTCCTTGCAGATGGCAGAAGGATCACGACTGAGATGGTGACGGACGGCAAGCGTGATCCAATAAAGATCACGTATATGACCGATACCTCGTATTTCCCCGGGATGGCTGATTTCGCATCCGGATCGGATATACTTATATGTGAGGGGATGTATCCGGATGACGACATGAAGGAAGATATGCATGAGAAGCATCATATGGTGTGGTCGGAGAGCGTTGAGGTCCTTAAAAGTTCATCCTCGAAGAAGCTCGTGCTCACGCATTTCAGTCCCGCTGTGAAGGAGCCGGAAGCCTTCAGGGAAAAACTGCTCCTGATGTCATCGTCTGCGGATATCGGATATGACGGTATGAGAATCAGTATTTAATGATGTTTTGATCAGTTTTAAGCTGTCTGTTCATTGACTGAAAGATGCTGATTTTATATAATAAATTGATAGAGTTTATAATATCATGAGGTCCTGATATGAAGAAAATCAAAGTCGTTACTGCCAATGCTGAAACGTTCAAGGATTTCGGAACG
>JAEEGL012194360.1_pt1 | contig 11833 bp, 12 predicted proteins | sample 9134231 | NCBI WGS metagenome assembly JAEEGL01 (sample SAMN16246548, study PRJNA631951) | gut metagenome | biome: gut microbiome; feature: rumen; material: fiber-attached | host: Bos | place: Iran: Karaj | collected 2018-10 | reverse complement strand
GGTGTCCTTCATGTGGTAGAACGAGCGTGCACCACCGTAGCTCTCGTCACCCATCATCATGGCGGCCCACTGGCGGTCGCTCATGGCGCCGGTGCCGGAGTCGGTGAGGAGGTCGATGTAGACATAGTCGCTCTTCAGCATAAACACGTTCTGGTGGGCTTCGTTGAGCCATTTCTCGCGCTGCTCGCGGGTACTCTTCTTGATGGGTTCAACCATCTTGATTTTCCAAGCTTCTGCAAAGGGAAGTTCCATAATCGTAATGTTTTAATTAATTATTTTGTTTGAATGAATTGATACGACAAAACACGCCCTGATGGCTGCGTGGTGGAGCGATAGTTGTAGAATCAAGGTGTCTCCTTTACTACCTGACTACCCGGCTCCTCAAATACAAAAATAGCAAATATCCCTCTTCTTGATGTTTAAGAAGAGTTTATGGATTGTCATGTATGGATTGTATACCGTCATAACACGACTGCAAAAATACGAAAAAAAACGATACACAAAAATAAAAATGCACCTATTACACACAAAGACAACATTTACAGCCTATTGACTGCATACCACGGCGCCACTGTCGTATCAAGTTTGCGCGGCACGGCTGCGATTGACCACCCAGACGCCGGTAAAAACAAGCAGGGCGGCAAATATCTTTGTAAATGTCAAGTGGTCCATACCGGTCCAGATGGCTACGGCGATGGCTATGATCGGCTGCAGGTAGCCGTACATACTCACCAGCGTAGGACGTATACGCTGCTGACCGACAGGGATAAGATAGTAGGCAATGAATGTGGAGAAGAAAATCATAAACGCAATCTCCCACCATACATATCCCGGTACGGCGGCGAAGTCGCTCTGCGGAAGATGCGGGACAGCGAAAGGAATGCTGACAATGCACGACACAAGAAACATCCACTTCATACTCGTCACCACCGAATAGCGGGCTATGAGCGGTCGGCATGTGCCGAGGTACAGGGCGAAAACTATGTAGTTGGCGAAACAATAGAGAATGCCCACCAGTTCGGTCTGTGAAGCGCCGCCGGTGCCAAAGGTGCTCTGCAGGATGAGCCACAGGATGCCGCCAAAACTGAGAGCCACACCAAGGGCTTTTTTCCACGTGATTGGCTCTTTCAGGAAGATGGCGGCGACGAACATTGTGAAGATAGGCGTGGTGGTGCTCATCACCGAGAGGTCGACAGGGGTGGTGTGCGCAATGGCATGGAGGAAAGTGAGCTGTGGAAGGAAAAGGCCGAGGATCCCCGCTCCTGCCAGACGCAGGAGATCTTTTGGCGGGACCGGCTCGCGCGGCACAAACAGCGACGCCAGCCAGAAGAGCACTCCCGCCACAAGCGACCGCATGGAGAAGAGGACAATAGGTTCCAGACCTCCGTCGGTGGCAATATCGCGGCAAACCACGACATTGATGCCGAAGATAACATAGGCACCGGCACTGGCCAGATGGCCTATGGCGAGGGCTTTGTTCTTGCTGTCCATTGTATTTCATAACGGCAAAAAAAATCACATATTGTGTAAAAAAAACAAACTTTGTTTTTGTCGTGTCGGATTAATTGTGTAATTTTGCACATTCGAAAGAGGATTGTGCTGCAGGTTCAGAATCGCCGTACAGACGATATATATCACTTAAAAACAATATAATATGCGCGTAATTATCACAAAAGACTATGACCAGATGTCGGTCTGGGCTGCAAACTATGTGGCCAAAAAGATTCTGGATTTCAATCCCACGGAGGAGCACCCGTTTGTCCTCGGCTGCCCCACCGGTAGTTCACCCCTCGGACTGTACAAACACCTGATTGAACTCAACAAACGAGGAGTGTTGAGTTTCAAAAACGTAGTCACATTCAACATGGACGAGTATGTGGGTCTCGATGTGAACCACCCCGAGAGCTACCACAGCTTCATGTGGAACAACTTTTTCAACCATATTGACATCAGGCACGAGAATGTGCACATCCTCGACGGCAATGCGCCCGACCTGCTGGCCGAATGCGCCCACTACGAGGAGATGATTGCCGCTGCCGGCGGTGTGGACCTCTTTATGGGCGGTGTGGGCCCTGACGGTCATATCGCTTTCAACGAGCCCGGCTCGTCACTCGCCAGCCGCACCCGCATCAAGACACTCACCACCAATACCATCCAGGCCAACTGCCGCTTCTTCGACAACGACGAGTCGAAGGTGCCCAAACAGGCTCTGACCGTCGGCGTGGGCACCGTGATGGATGCCCGCGAGGTGCTAATCCTCTGCAACGGTCCCAAGAAAGCCCGTGCCCTGCACCACATGATAGAGAACGGCGTGAACCACATGTGGACAAGCAGCATGCTGCAGATGCACCCCCACGCAGTGGTGGTATGCGACGAAGAAGCCTCGGTGGAACTCAAGATGAGCACCTACGACTACTTCAAAGACAAGCAGCGCATCGAAGGCAGCATTGAAGAATATGTCAACCTTTATTGAAAAGACCGGAGTCTTTAAGTCAAAAAGAAAAGGAACCATGACAAAGAAATACCGCAATCTGACGGCCACCGAAATAGAGCAGCTGGAACGTCAGGGAAACTACGCGGAAGACTGGTCTGCCGTCAAGGTGGCCGATACCTTCTGCACCGATTGCGTGAGAAACAGCACCTTTGATGGTGCTGTTTCTCTTGGCGTTATCGAAAACCGCAAGCATACCGTCGAATCCTTCAACCTCCGCGAGGGCATATTCAACTCATACCTCTGCAACACCACAGTAGGCGACCATCCCGTCATACACAACGTGCGTATGCTCAGCGGCTACACCGTGGGCGATGACGTGCTGCTGTTCAACATCGAAGAAATTACATGCACCGCCGACCCTAAAGAGGTGGCGTGGCTGGAGCCCATGAACGAAAACGGTGGCCGCCGCCTGCTGCCGTTCAGCGGCATGACCGTCGGCGAAGCCTATATCTGGGCTCGCTACCGCGGCCGCAAACATCTCATGGAGCGCTTGGAACAGATGACCTACGACGTCCTTGCCACCGACGAAGGCGGCTACGGCCACATCGGCGACCACTGCGTCATCAAGAACACGAAGGCAATCCGCAACGTAGCCATCAACTCGACCGCAGCCGACCCCACAGTGGTCGACGGCTGCATCGTACTCAGCGACGGCGTGGTAAACTCAGGCTGCACATTGGAGCACGGCGTCATCGCCATCCGATTCCTGCTCGGCGAGCACGTCCATCTGGAGTTCGGCTTGCGACTGAACGACACCGTGGTGGGCGACAACAGCACCCTGGCACGCTGCGAAGTTGGCAACAGCATCATATTTCCCGCTCACGAACAGCACCACAACAACTCGTTCCTCATCGCCGGCCTCATCATGGGCCAGAGCAACATCGCCGCCGGCGGCACCATAGGAAGCAACCACAACAGCCGCACAGCCGACAACGAGATTGCCGCAGGCCGCGGCTTCTGGCCGGGACTCTGCTGCTCGTTCAAGCACTCGAGCCGTTTCGCCTCCTACTGCCTGCTGGCCAAAGGCGACTATCCCGCCGAACTCGACATCACACTGCCTTTCGCCCTGGTGAACAACAACACCGCCAAAGACCAACTGGAGGTGATGCCGGCCTACTGGTGGATGTACAACATGTATGCCATGGACCGCAACAGCAAGAAGTTCGCCAAACGCGACAAGCGTGTGGTGAAGGCGCAGAACATCGAGTTCGACAACCTGGCGCCCGACACCGCCGAGGAGATCCTCCGCGGCATGGAGCTGTTGCAAGGCTGGATGAACGCCTCCAACGGCGGAACAGTATACGCTTCCGGCATGGAAAAAGGCAAACGCAAGACCGTGGTGCTGAAAGCCACGGAGGGTCTGAAAGCCTACGAAGACATGCTGGTCTACTACGCCATGAAGTATCTGACTGCCGAATACGGCACCCAGCGGCCTGCCGACACACTGGCTGCACAGCCACGCTTGACTGAATGGGTGAACATCGGCGGCCAGCTGGTGGCCAGACCCGACATGGAGCGACTCATCGACGATGTGGAGAACGGGAACCTCGCAGGATGGACTGCCGTCAAAGAACGGCTGGACGCCTTGTGGGCAGCCTACCCTGCACAACGACTGGCGCACGCCTACAGCGTGCTCTGCCGCCTCTCAGGCAAGGCATCGCTCGACGACGACACCTGGCGCCAGCTCCTTCAACGCTATGCCGACATCACCGCATACATCGAGGAGCAGAAGGTGGAAAGCCGCCACAAAGACGACATCAACCCCTATCGCAATATGACCTACTGGGACGACGACGAGCGTGCCGCCGTGCTATAATCGTTAGCATTAACCATGACTTTCACCGGCATCATTATAGGAGCAGCCACATTTCTCACCATCGGAGCGTTCCACCCTCTCGTCATAAAGGCAGAATATCGATGGGGGGCAGACTGTTGGTGGCTGTTCCTGCTGGCGGGTCTGGGGTGCATCGCCGGGTCTCTCTGCACCGCCGGGATATGGAGCATCCTGCTTGGCGTGGTGGGTTTCAGCAGCCTGTGGTCAATCCTCGAACTCTTCAAGCAGCGCAAACGCGTCGACAAAGGCTGGTTCCCCGAAGGGCCAGGCCATCGCAAGAACTGACATAAACCAACTATACTAATCAACCAAAACGAACAACAGATTATGGACCGCAATTCACAGATAATACGCACCAGCTGGATCGGCATAGGCGCCAATGTGCTTTTGGCCACCTTCAAGGCCGTCGTAGGTGTGCTTGCAAGCTCGGTAGCCATCGTGATGGACGCCATCAACAACCTGAGCGACGCCTTGTCGAGCGTCATCACCATCGTGGGCACGAAACTCTCGCAACGGCCTGCCGACCGGAAACATCCTTTCGGCTTTGGACGCGTAGAATATTTCAGCGCCATCATCATTGCTGTAATAGTGCTGTCGGCGGGCGTCACTTCGCTCATCGAGTCGGTCAAGAAAATCTTCTCTCCCACAGAGCCTGAATACACAACAGTGACACTTGTGGTCGTCGCCGTGGCCATCGTGGCGAAGTTCATCTTGGGGCAATACGTGAAACGCAAAGGCGAAAAACTCAAAAGCGATGCCCTGATAGCCTCTGGCTCCGACGCTCTCTTCGATGCCGTCATAACACTCGCCACACTGGTCTCGGCAGGCATCATGCTGCTGTGGAATGTGTCCATCGACGGCTACCTCGGCGCCGCCATCTCTCTTGTCATCATCAAGGCAGGCATCGAGATGCTCGCCTCCCCCATCAATGAATTGCTGGGCACCAGCACCCCAGCGGAGCTTACAAAACAAATCGTCAAAGAGGTTTCCGACTTTGATGGCGTCCTCGGTGTCTACGACCTCATTCTCCACAACTATGGCCCTGACGTGAGGATAGGTTCGCTGCACATCAACGTCTACGACACGCTGTCCGCACACGACATCCACGGGTTGACACGAAAAATAACCACACAGCTTTATGCGAACCACGGCATAATCATGACCGTCGGCGTGTATGCCGTCGCCACGGGCGACAACAAAAATGCAGAACTACAGACCCTGGTGACGCAGACCCTCGCCGCCCACAAAGAGCTGGTCCAAGTGCACGGATTCTACTTTTCGGAGCGCGACAACATGCTCTCCGTCGACGTAGTCCCCGACATATCCGTCCACGATGATGCAGCCCTCATCAGGCAACTCAGCAGCGAACTTCAGCCATTGGCGCCCGGCATGCAGGTCGTCGTAGTAGTGGATCACAACTATTGTGAGCAACCGTCACAGGCAACCGCGCTGTAGTTTCTGAAGACGAGAGGTATAACACCCTATCGGTGCCTGCCGCGATGTGAGGAACAGCGTCTTCTCCCATTGCCACAATTCTGTGTTGCCAATGGCCTGCTTGATACGCATAATATGTATTTTTTCGACTGCAAAGACACAAAAAATATTTCAGAATGCAGAATTTGTATTTTTCAAAGAAAGCCGAGACCAGTTAACTGACCTCGGCTTTTTTTCATTCATTGCAGTAAGGTTACAGGAATGCTTTGTACAGCTTGGTGAGCTGTTTCTTCATGTCCTTGCCGTCCATCGGGTTGAATTTGTAGCTGCGGGGAGCAGTGCCGAACCACACCACTTCGCCCGTCTGGGCGTCGAAAATCACCGAAAACAGGCCATTGAGATAAGCCTCGGTGTCGTCAGAGATTTCGTGGTGGTTGTTTATGAGCGCATCCGCAATCTTTATACCCATCTCAATAGCTTTCTCGATATTATACTGGCGTGCATTTTTCACATATCCTATGTCGGAAAGCACCATACCGTAGCGGCATCCGCTGCCCTTCACGGCGTCGAGGATATCGGAGGGAACAGTCATGCTCTTGGCACCACTGGCATTGACATCGCCCAGACGGCGCATCCAGCGGACAGTGGCGTCCGATTTGTCGGCGCAGTTGAATTCAAAGGGAATCACCTTCTCGATAGGCAACCCCATCGAAGGCAGGGTTTCCATAAGTATGGCATTGTTGACCTTCGACACCGGTCCATAATAGACGGTGGCGAAGTCGCCAACGGCGTCGGTAAGATAGCTGCACGGCTGCACAAGAGCCAACGGCCGGACCGTAGCGGCGTCCTGCGAGTAGAACTTCGAGGTGGCACATGATGTGAACACCAAAGCTGCCAAAATGGCCAGCAGAAAGACAAAACGTTTCATGTTATTGTTGTTATTTGTTTTTAATTAAATCCAAGTTTCCGAATCCGCGATGTAATCCCTCCTCGGTTGCGTTGGAATAATGACATCAGTTCTTTTATAGATGTTCCTTCTTTATATAACTTCGTCAATAGGGCATCGTCATCTTCGCTCTAAGGTTTATATGCGTTGGGATATAATGCCTTTTGGCGTTCCATCTAGTTGGTAGGTGTGGCGGTAGTAAATAGACTTTCAATCTTTTGCAGCAAGTTCTCTTTTGAAGAAATAATGCTATTGTGCAATGTTTCTAACGAGAATTCTTTGTCAAGGCGCGTGAAGTATAGATTGTCGGGGTCATTGGGAAGGTCTCCAATGCCAAGGAGCAAGTAGACGGGCATGCATCGCTCGGTAGAGAATTGTTGGAAGGATGCCATTCTCTCCGGAGGGAGTAGCTCTTTTTCGATGTCTTTGGGTAGGTGGCTGCGCCATTTGCACTCCACAGCAAACAGTTTTCCATCGTATTCAAATACAAAATCAGGTGCGCTGTTGCTTTCGGGATAGACGCCCGGCAGCGACTTGTCGCCGCGCCATTCCTTAAGTGTGAGTTTGTCACTGTGGGCTATATCAAGTAATTCCAGCACATAATCCTCGAACTCGCGACCTTTCAGCACCTCGTCATTCATGGTGAGTGACTTAATGCGCAGGTAGATGGTGCTATATGGTCGGTTGATGGCCTTATGTATGGCGTGAATGCCCATATCCTCGTAAAACATGCGAAGCAGGCGCTTATCCTCGGCCACCGTCCAGCGGTGCGGCTTAAGTTCCTGCTCGGCGGCCATGCGGATGTCTTCCTTGTCGAGCAAGTGGGTAATGTTGTTTAGTCCTGCCAGCAGGCCGAAGATACTGCCGTTAGGATTGATATAGCCGCAGACGATATGCTGTACTTGGCCGATGACATATTGGTTTCGCAGACGTGCAATGTAACCTTTGCCGTCGCTATCTTCTCGCTGTAATACTAATATAAGCAAGCGGTTCTCTTCCATAGCCTGCTCTATCTGTACATTGTATGTGTCGTGAAAGCGTCCTGTTACCACCAGCGTCGTTGGCACACGGCATACCAACAAGGCCTTCAGCACCTCTTCCTCAAGCTCGGACGTGTTGAAACAAACGGCACACCCCTGATTGTCGAACTCCTCGACCCACCGGAATACTTTCTCATAACAGGCCAACGGTGCCATGCGCGAGGTGAGAAACAGCGTCTTCTCCCGCTGCCATAGTTTTATATTTCCTATGGTTCTTGCTATTTTCATCAAATCAATTGGAATTATTATCTCCTTCGGCCAATTCGTTTCGATTCGTTCTAATCACAATAGAAGCTTCTTTCTGTATGGGCATACAGTAAAAAGAATACAAGGCCTCATTTTCTGCTTTGAAAGTTTTTCTGTCGAACTGTAAAACCGTCTTTGCCGGGGAATAACTAATACTATATTTTGCTGATAAAATTTGTCCAGATGATGCTCTGTCATTTGTTGCATGATTCGAGAACGTAAATCGGAAATCTTTTCTTCAATGTTGGCTTTCTCGAGAAGAAGTCTGTCCAGTTCCTGCTCTAAATTGTCGAACCAATCTTTATTTGGTGTTGATTCATCAACGTTCACCATCGATGCCGCTTCTTTATGTTGTGGAATTGCATCTCCTTCTTCATTTCCTTCTATCAGACATCCAGACAACTGCAGATAGCAACGTTCTTCATCGTCCGAATCTTCGGGTTTCCACCAATGCGCAAGCGAAAGCCGGATAAGAGAACCTGGCTCTATGGTATCTAAAGGGTCTACCGACCCGACATAGGAAATTGTGTATCCATATCGGTTCGACATATCGGTGTATCGGTACTGCCAACGTCCACGGTCGTTTTTATAGCTCAACAGCCGTTTGTCGTTAATCCAGAAACAGGTGCTGTAAGTTGGCACATCTTCATGGGAGATATACAGTTTGTCATTATCTGTACGCCTCAACATGCCATCGAAGACAGAGAACAACGACCCTCGAAAGGTAGGTAAATTGGAATTAAGCATCAACTCGGCAAAACGGTTGACCGACATATTCGGAGCATCAACCCTATCTATCTTTATTCGTCGTGTTACGTTTACGTCCTCAGTATGTGGGTTTGGGCGTCGCTGGTTCGGGTAATAGTCGATGTCCCATATATCCCAAATCGTGTATGGGCATGTGTCGGCAGTTTCATGACGACCTCGTGCGTCGAGAAGTCGCACTGAACGCCGGTTGTCGACATCTACACCACCGACACATACAAATCCACCGGACATTCTTGTTCTTGAAACAATGATAACTTGTGCCATTACAGATGCTTTACTGGATATCCAAATTGTTTGTGTAGTTTCTCAGCCACTATCGACCGGTGGCAGGCGAAGGGAGAGGTCTCAACGCAGAAGAATACTACCTTGTCTGCCTCCATTCCTTTGAGCTTTTCGACCAGAGTATCGAAGTCGTAATCCACGATATGCTTCTTATAACCATCGATGAACACATCGCCTAATCGGGTACGGTCTTTTTTCTGAATGCCAGCCATCTCGTCGGCCTCTTTTTGCTTGTCACGGATTTCCTTGGTAGGTGCCAAGTCTTTGAGGTAATCATATCGGATTCCCATCTCTGCAAGTCTGTTTTGTAGCCGCTGGCTGTTCACGAAAGCATACTCGCTTCCACGGACACCCCGACGCCGCCGAATATCACAGAATGTGTCGATATTATTCTCGACAAGTTTATTGAAAAACTGCTGCTCTGTGGATCCATAAACCCCGATGGTATATATCTCCATCACTCGTAGGTTTTTTGTGAAACAAATGTTTCTTCTCCGAAGAGAGTCATAGTGCCCAGGCCTTTGGTTAGGATGGCCATCACTGTCTCTTGTGACTGACTCTTTCCTACGCCCACGATGTGGTTCATGGATATGCCGTGTTTGAGGAGCTCCTGGCCGATGAGTTTGCTGCGGTGGCATTTCTCGGGTTCCGACTCGCTACACATCACAGCCACGTTAAGACCTTTCTCCGCTGCTGTCAGCAGTCGGGCGAACCCTTCTTTGAAAAATGGCATCTCTCGCACCTTGGCATAGTCGATATGGCCGTCGGTATAGCATGCAGGGTCGGAAGGAAGACCGCCGATAGTGTCACCCATATACACATAGACGAACCCCCTCTTCTGCAACAACGCCCGTAGCGCCTCTTGGTTGAAGGAAGGATTCCATTTAGAGTACGGTTTGGTACGCACATCGATAAGGTACTGGATACCAAACGACCGCAACTCCTCCTCGAACTCCTCAATGGTTTTATTTCCGTGTCCTATGGAATACAACGTTGACATATCGACAAAAATTCGAAATGCAAAATTACATAATAATTATGATACTCACAGAGACAAATGAGAAAAATTGGTTGCTTATTCCCATATGTGCCATAATTATTCAGTTTTTTTCTCGAGTGGGATTACTTCCCAGTGGCCGCTGTAACCACTACCAACATAATGAACTCTATCAGACATTTGTTTAAGATACCTTGCAATAGTTTTGGAACTTAGTCCCAATTGTGCAGCGATAGATTCTCTCGTTATTTTGTTGTTGGCTGAGATTAATTCGATAATGGCTTGAGGGACACCTTGAGGGACATCTTGAGGGACATCTTGAGTATCAACTTTATTTATTTGATTACCTGTTTTTTCCCCCTCTTGAGTATCACCTTGAGTATCATCTTGAGTATTATCTTGAGGGACAACCTTCCTAATAGTGGCACGAAGCATGAAGTCGTATTGTTTGAACTCCGGGGCGGGTTGTCCGACCTCTGCCATCTCCCTGTAGATGCGGTCTATCCCTTCGCCGAATTCGCGGACATACTCATACTCGTGAAGCATCTGTGCAATCTTGGGGTTGCGAGAGAAATGAGTGGTACGCAAATTGCCAATCCTCACCATGCCGGGAAGGATGCCTGGGCTCTCGACAGTGAGACGGTCGGAGAAAATCTTGACCTGTATGTCGGTTCCGAAGATGGAATAATCGCGGTGGGCGATGGCATTAACAATAAGCTCAGTCCAACAGAACTCGGGATAGTCGGGGACGGTACGGAAAACGGCACCTTCGCCTAAAAAAGTGTGTTCGCGAATTTGGGTTTTCACGAAAGCGAGGGCGGCGCGCGTCATATCGATGATACGTCCCTCGAACATCTCATCCTTTACCACATTCATTTGTGCGCCAGTCAACTCTTGTGTTCCGTCATAGCAGACGACACGCACTCGCGCTCTCGGAAACCATCGCTGAGGAGCTATGCCAAATAGGAGAATGGCGGCACCACTTACATATTCCTTACCGTCTTTCTCGGTGACAAAGTTTTTGTTGGAACGCAGGTAGGACAGAGCGTCACGACCGTAGCCAATCCTCGCGCAGTATTCTTCGACACATTTCAGGTCGATATCTTCTATCTCTGCTTTAGCGACGGGCTCATCCTCAAAATAGCACACACCTTTTGCGAACATCAGCTGCATACGTTCCTCAAAGCCCAACTTATGAGATTTGTCGCCGACACGTATATAGGCTTCGTCGGCAGAGGTGGCATGAAGTCGGTTGCTCTGTTCTACATTGAGAAGCAGAACATGGTCGGCATTTCCATTGTTGTTTGTGCAATTGATATATTCTGGGTGAACATTGATTCTCGGAACACAATAATCCATCGGGACTCGCAACAAGTCATTGACATTTCCAATGTAACGGTCGATACCCGTTATTGTACCGTCGTCCTCAATGCCAATAGCCACACGTCCACCGTCAGCATTAGCCATAGCTACAAGAACAACGGCCAGCCCTTTAGGGTCGATGCGGGCACTCTTTCTATCGAAAGTTTGGCCTTCGGGGGTTGTGGTCAATGTTTTAATATTGTATTCTTTGGTCATTTGGCATAACAAATTATTTGCAAAGATACGAAAAATATTTCAAATTAAACAAATGTTGTTTAATACAAAAAAAGCCGAGACCATTGCTGACCTCGGCTTTCGTGGTTTTAGTGTGTCGATGAAAAATTATATCCTGGAGTTTTTCTGGTCATCCGATGTGTTTAAGCATACGACACACCGTGATAGAGCGTAATCATAGCGTACCTCCCATTCT
>JAEEGL011997544.1_pt1 | contig 11833 bp, 10 predicted proteins | sample 9134231 | NCBI WGS metagenome assembly JAEEGL01 (sample SAMN16246548, study PRJNA631951) | gut metagenome | biome: gut microbiome; feature: rumen; material: fiber-attached | host: Bos | place: Iran: Karaj | collected 2018-10 | reverse complement strand
TATATTGTCAATGATGGCATCAAAATCCATTTATTGCATATCTCCACTATTAATAATAACATAGTTTTTCATAATTTCAAAAAATATTTTCCAATCTGGGTACTGAATTTCCAAATTATTTGTATTTTCCTTGTTTCTAGACGAAATCATGAGTACTTTTACGTTAGAAATAATCTCACTTGAAGGTTTTTTTGAGTCTGCAAGCAATTCACCAAGATATTTATAAAGAGAATGCAGTGTAGAGGTTGTTGCCTGCAAAAGCTGATGTGCTTCGTTATTTGTTGTAACAACCATTTTTTCAAGCTTACGGAAGAAATCCTTGTCCTTGTGGCTGTCCTGAACATAGCTTTGCATTACGGCAATACTGTTGTGCTGATCATTTCCAAAGGAATCTTCAAATTCCTGAAGCTTTGATGAAGCATTTATTGCAGCGTAAACTACTGTAGAAAAAGCCGATTTATATGCAGGGTTGTTGAAGAAGCCTTCGATTACAAGGTCGTTCAAAAGTCCTTTAATTCCTTCTGTAAGATACAGGCGAAGGAAGGTTTTAAGGATTCGCATTGGTAAAATCCACTGGAACTGGAGCGAAATTGTTGGCTGCAGCATTATATTTGAATCTGAGTTATAACCATACAAAGTATCGAGCGGATTATTCTTGAAGAGTGTAGAAACTTCGCTTGTAATCTGTTCGTCCTGCAGTTCAGACTTGATTCTCTGTTCATCTGCGTCGAATTTTTCCTGGAAGATTGTTGCAAATTCCTGGCGAGGTGAACCTGTATACGAAGCAACCTCTGGTTCATAAGTAACATTCTGTTTTGCAATACGAATCAGAGCCTTTAATCGTTCTACAGTGAGCACCTTTGAAATTATATAGTTGATTTTCTTCAGCGAAGAAATATAAATGTCGCTTTCGTTGTTAGAAAGAACAGTTCCTTTTTTGAGCTGTGCAATTGCAACTACCTGATCTGCAGTTGAAGTTGTAATTTTCATTCCCGAAATCTGATAGTAAAGATCTTCAAGAAGGTTTACAGCCTTTGTAATTGGAATTTCGTTATATGTTGGAGTGTAGGTAAAATCGGCTGCTTTAAAATTCAAGTCAAAAACCTGAAGGATTGGAACAAACATGATGTGGCAAAAATCAACAAGCTGGCGGAGCGAAAGGATATCCTTATCTACGCGACGGAAGTTTTCGGAATTAAGCTCCTTTATAACTTTTTCACATTGTGTTCGCTGATGAATATAGATTCTGTCCTCGTTCTGAGGATCATTCATGATTTCTTCTTTACGTGCATCAAAGCTAAGATCCTGAATAATTTCCTGATATTCATGTGAATAACCGGTAAGAATCAGCTGTGCTTCAAAACGATGCTGACGAGGAATGTCGCTTGAGCTTACTGTAAGACTAAAAAGGTCATCAAGAAGCTTAGTGTTTTTATAAAGACTATAAATTGCTTCTGCAAAATTCGGCTGAAGGTTTCCGTTTTTGTAAATGACAGGCTGAACTTCGCGCATTTCGGCATCCAGTTTTTTAAGCTGCTGCTTTTTCTGTACTTCAGGAGAGGAACGTTTAAAAATGGATTCCAAAAAATCGGAAATAGTATTTATAAAACTCATTTATTTATACCGCGGCTGCGATTTTTATCTCCTTATTATAACAGACTTTATGGTTAGGGGCAACATTCGAATTCAGAATTATGAAGGGGTGTTGTAGGAGTTTCCTATGCCTAACTGATTTCTATATTTTGTTACTGTTCTGCGGGATATTTTTATGCCTTCGTCGTTTAATTGTTTTGTAAGCATGGCATCTGAAGGAGAAAGTCCCTGCTCGTGGGCGTCATTGATGATCTTTTCCAGGCGCATTTTGATTGCTTCAGAAGAAACGGAAGTACCAATTGTGGTCCCTGAGGTACCAACTGTGGTCCCTGAGCTTTGTCGAAGGGCAGATGGAAAGAAATATGCAGCCGGGAATAATCCGAATTCAGTTTGAATGCTTCTGTTTGATTTGCGTCCTGTAAGACGAGACACCGTAGATTCATTTACGCCAATTTGTTGTGCAATTTTACGGCGTGTAAGAGGTGCAAGATTTCCGGGGCCTTTTTCAAAGAATGCTTTCTGGGCTTTTACAATGGCACATCCCTGTGTAATTATGGATGATTGTCGGAATTTAAGAATACTCATAAACTCATTTGCTTTTTGAATAGCCTTGGCATTAAAAGAAAAGTCTGGAGAAACACGAATTTCGGGAAGGTCGCCGTTTGAATAATGAACTTCGTAGTGAAAATCTGGGGAAGCTGTGTCACTTGCAGCACTAACAATTCCATTGTCAAAATCATCAGTGGTTACGGCACCAGGCTTTTTTTCAACAGAAAGAATAATATCAGGACGGAAAAAATCGGCCTTTGAGGTGTCAGAAATATATTCACCGGCAGGTCGAGGATTAAGCGAGGTGATATATTTTATAGCCTGTGCAACAACTTCTTCATCAAGCTCAATATCATCAAGAGCAATTTTAGGCGCAAACTTTTTGGAATGCCAGTTTTTAAGATATTCCTTTAAGTTTTTAAGAACTTTCTCTGGTTGAGGCGGATTAAGGAGCTCGAGATTTCCATCAAGAATAAAAAGAGCAAGCGGAGGGCAGTCTTGAGCTATTTTTGCCTGAACAAAAAGGCTTTCTTCTAGAGTACGGCAGCAGGTTCCTACAGGGTCCATTCGTTGAATGCGGTCAATACATTTTTCAAGCAGCTTTTTTGTTTGTGCCGGGCGCATTTTATCAAGCAAGGTTTCAGGAGCAAGCATAGAACCATAACAGCCGTTTGCATCAAGGTTATGAATAAGCTTCTGGCAAAGTTCATATTCGTCTGTAGAAAGCTTTGTTAGATTAAGCTGTTCCATAAGATGCTGCTGAAGAGTTTCGCCACGGTTTTCTTGAGCTTCAAGCGCCTGCTGGTTTGCATCCGCCGCAAGGGAGCCCGAAGAAGATGTTTGTGAAGAATATTGTTCTCGCGAAGATTTAAATGGATCCGAAACAATTTCAATAGCAGGATTTTCTTCGACAGCCTTATAAATTTCATCGCGCAGGTCTCGGGAATTCATGGCAAGATATTTCAATGCCTGAATCTGAACCTGAGAAAGCTTTTGAATCTGTTTTTGTACCTGACTCTGCGATTGAGATTGTTTCATTGATTTTCCTTAAATCCAAAGCTGTTTGCCTGAATTCTTTTTGTTTTATAATTCAGTACGCTTGTTCCGTTTATGCATAATTGCGAAGAGCCACCACCGTCAAATTCAAGGGCATTGGTGCAACCCATTGCCTTAAAGATTTGTGCACACTGAGGGTAGGTGAGTCCTGAACTACGGGAAGGTTGTTCGCCTTCTACAACAAGAAGATACAATGTTTTTCCATCTTGAGAAATACCTGCTCCGCTTCTTGAGTTGTAGAATTCATTATAGGGGAGGATTTCGTCTTCTTCCAGAACAACAAAAAATCCGCCAAAGGCAAAATCAAAGTTTGCTGCACAGTCGTCAGACTGATTTTTTATGATGGTTGCGTAAAGCCCCGGAGTATCATTGGCTTTTGAAAAGGCCAGGGCTGCATATTTGTTTACAGAAGACGCAAGTTCAGTGCCGTTTATTGAATGAACTCCAATGATTTTTTTATTGCGGAATCTGCCGTCAAAGGGTGAAGCGTTTATGGCAACAATGCAGTTATTCTTATTTGCAAAATCTTGGGTTGTTATGCCTTTAAAAGTTCCCGAACTGCTGATTTTGGTGTTTGCATCAGGATAGCAGACAAGCTCAAGATCTTCGTTGCTTAAGTCAATTCTTACCGCATGATAAACAAGAGGCACCGCTGCATTTTCAAAATCAAAACGGTCAATCCCGGAAGCTACAGGCTCCCAGAAAAAATCCTTTGGAATAAAATCAGAATCATCAGTAATTTGCGGGGTGGGCACGTTTTTTGTGCTTACACAGCCTGTAAAGAAAATCAAAAGGACTGCAGCCGCAACAAAAATCCGAAAAAATCTATATGTGAGTTTTTCAAGTTTCAGATTCATAAATCAAAAGTATTATATCACACTTCAAAGGCTTATAGCAAAATATCTGTCTAATCAGTATACTCTGACTTATGAAAAAGATTGAAGAATTTGGTTTAAGAGTTCCGGAGATTTTACTTCCGGCTAATGTTGATTTGTCTAAGTGGTCTGTAATTGCATGTGATCAGTATACTCAGGATTTGGATTATTGGAAAAAGGCAGAAGCTGCTGCAGGTGGCGAGCCTTCTACTTTGAACCTGATTTTGCCTGAGGTTTATTTGAACTCGCCAGATAAGGCAGAGCGAATCAAAAAAATCAGAGAAACAATGAAAGCATATCTTGAAGGAGACGTTTTTGCTTCTCCTTTCAACGGCTTTATTTATATAGAACGAAAGACTGCCTTTGGCCGAATGCGAAAAGGTCTTGTTGCACAGATTGACCTTGAAACTTATGAATGGAAGCCATTCAGCAAGGCAAACATCCGCGCAACAGAAGCAACAATTGTAGACCGCATTCCTCCTCGTAAGGAAATCCGTAAAGGTGCACAGCTTGAGCTTCCACATATTATGCTGCTTGTAAATGATAAGGATGATATTCTTGTTGGTGGAGCAGGTGAGGTTGCAAAGAAAAATGCTCCTCTTTATGACGGCGCACTCATGTGTAACGGTGGAAGTATTACAGGCTGGGGCTTATCAAGCGAAAGCGAGCTTGCTGGTGTTACAGAAGCTGTTTCTAAGATTGCAGAAAAAAATCGTGCTGCTGATGGTTCAACATTCCTGTTTGCTGTAGGCGACGGAAACCATTCTCTTGCAACTGCAAAAGCAGTTTGGGATGAATATAAAGCAGAGCTTGTTGCAGGTGGCGCAGGAGATGCACAGCTTGAAGCTTGCCCTGTACGCTATGCACTTGTAGAAATTGTAAATATTTATGATACAGGTTTAACTTTTGAACCAATTCATCGTGTAATTTTTGATGCTGATGTTGAAGGCCTTATAAAGACTCTTGCACAGAAGCTTGATGGAACTGTAAGTGAAGTTGCAGGTGCTGCAGAGCTTGATGCTGCAGTAAAAGCAAGCTGGGCCGATTTTGGATTTGCATATCGCGAAAACGGAAACGGCGCACAAAAATATGTCCTCTTAAAAACAGGAATCAAAGAGCTCGCAGTTGCAAGACTCCAGCCAGAAATTGATGCATTCTTGAAGGCTTCCGCTGGTTCAGGTGCTGCTCCAGAAATCGACTACATTCACGGCAGCGAAGAAACCTTAAAGCTTGGTGAACGCGAAAACGCAGTAGGAATATTGCTCCCACCAATCGCCAAGGATTCCTTCTTCGAAACAATCAACGGCCGCGGCCCTCTACCAAGAAAAAGCTTCAGCATGGGCGAAGCCGACGAAAAGCGATTCTATCTGGAATGCCGAAGATTGTTCAGCTAGGGACAATTCATCACGAAATCCCGCCGGTTTGGAATACAGAAAGTCGCATTTTAATTCTGGGGACTATGCCTTCTCCTGCGAGTAGGGATGCTGGTTTTTTCTATATGCATCCCCAAAACAGATTCTGGAAGGTGATGTCTGCAGTTTTTGAGGATGAATTACATTTTTCAAATACTGATCCCGATGCCATAAAGGAGCGTAAGGATTTTCTTTTACGTCATAATATTGCGCTTTGGGATGTTCTTGCTTCTTGTGATATAAAGGGTGCCAGTGATGCAAGTATCAAAAATGCCAGACCAAATGATTTTACAGAAATCTTAAGCAATTCAAAAATAGACAGAGTTTTTTGTACTGGAAAGACCGCCTGGAATTTCTGGAAAAAGCTTTGTGCAGAAAAATATGAAAATCAGTTCAACTTAGAATCAGCAGTTCTTCCAAGCACCAGCCCCGCAAATGCCGCCTGGTCTTTGGAAAAACTTATTGATGTGTATAAACAATTACGGGGCTGAATTACTTATTCTTTATCTTCTTTCATTATATCTTCAATAACCGCAATGATTGATTTGCCAAATTGTTCGGCTTTGGACTCTCCAATTCCGTAGACTTTTAGGAGGGAGCCTCGGTCGACTGGTTTTTTGGCAGCAATGTCGTACATTGTTTTGTCTCCGAAGATTACGTATGGAGGAACGTTCATGTCGTCTGCTTTGCGGCGGCGCCAGGCTTTTAATGCGGTTATAATTTTTTCGGCTTGCTGGTCATCGGCAGCTGGTTTTTCGGCTGTGTGTCTTTCTGCAACGATTCTTTCACCTGTTGATTTTTTAGGGAATGCCAGGCCCATTTTTCTAAATGGCAGCATTACCTTTTCTCTTGTCGAAAGCAAAGAGTAGCCGTCTTCAGTAATCTGCAGAATGCTGTATTCGCCGTATTTTGTAAGGTATCCGCTGGCAATGCACAAATCAATAAGCTGGAACCAGTCATCCTTGCTTAGCTCGTTACCAATTCCCCAGGTTGAGATCTTATTATGGCCGTTATCAAGAATCCTTTTTTGTTTTGAACCCAGAAGAACATCAATTACATATGAAGAACCAAAGCGTTCCTGAGTTCTTATGATACAGCACAATAGCTTTTGAATAGGAATAGTCATGTCGACCTTTGGGATTTCTCCGCAGGAACAAATATCGCAGCAGGTATCCTTTGTGGCTTTTGAAGGGTCGTAGGCTTCTCCAAAATATCCAAGCAGAATTCGTCGACGACACGAGCAGGCTGTTGCAAAATTGATCATTCCCTGTAAGCGCATTTCTGCCTTTCGTGGATCAGACGAAGAATCAAAAAAGAAACGGACCTTGTTAATATCCCCAGGAGAATACAAAAGTAGCGCAGTAGAAGGAAGTCCGTCTCGCCCGGCACGCCCAATTTCCTGATAGTATTCCTCCAGTGATTTTGGCAAATCATAATTAATGACAAAACGCACATTCGGCTTATTGATTCCCATTCCAAATGCAATTGTCGCAACAATAATCTGAACCTTATCTTTTACAAACTTATCCTGATTTTCGGCACGAACATTATCCGGAAGTCCTGCATGATAATTCAAAACAGAAAATCCCATGTCGCTCAAAACCTTTGTAAGGTCATCAACAGCCTTTCGCGAATAGCAGTAAATGATTCCACTTTCGCCGTAATGTTTATTTATACAATTAACAATCTGGTCTAAGGCATTTCGTTTCGGTTGAACTTCAAGAAAAATATTTTCGCGGTTAAAGCTTGAAACAAAAAGTTGCGGCTTGTTGAGTTTAAGATTTTTGATTATATCCTGGCGGACATTTTCTGTTGCAGTTGCTGTTAGTGCAATCATTACAGCATCCGGGAAAAGCTTTCGGAAGCTTCCTATTTCCATATAGTCTGGACGGAAGTCGTGGCCCCATTGCGAAACACAGTGCGCCTCATCAATTGTTATACAGCTGATTTTAATTTCCGGTGAACCAAGAATATTTCTGATTTTTTCTGTAGAAAGCCCTTCCGGAGAAACGTAAATGATTTTTACTTCTCCGCTTTTTATTTCATCAACTGATTTTTTATAATCGTCCCAGCTGAGCGAGCTGTTTAAAAAAGCAGAGTGAATGCCAGAAGCCTCAAGAGAATCAACCTGATCCTGCATAAGAGAAATGAGCGGCGAAACAACAACAGTAATTCCTTCAAAAATAAGCGCCGGAATCTGATAACAGATAGATTTTCCGCCACCGGTCGGCATGATTGCAAGAGTATCTTTTCCGTCGAGCACGCTCTGGATTATCTTTTTTTGATAAGGTCTGAATGAGTCGTAACCGAACACTGTTTTGAGTACAAGCTCGGGTTCTGCTTTTTCGAATGTGTGAGCATTAATTTTCACATAATTATTATAGCAAGCGTTTTGCACTTGAAAAACCCCTTTTATTTTGATATATTTTAAGAACTTCTAATCACGCCGGAGTGGTGGAATGGTAGACACGACAGACTCAAAATCTGTTGCGAGCAATCGTGTAAGAGTTCAAGTCTCTTCTCCGGTAAAAGTACGTTAACTCAAGGATTCATGGGGTCCCTGAGCTTGTCGAAGGGTCCTTTAAAAGGACCCTTTTTTGATAATAATCTTAAAGAATTCATATCCCCGTTAATTAATGCCTCTTTCTTTTTTCGACTCCAACCTTTTATTTGTTGTTCACGAAAAAAAGCTTCTTTGATATTAAAACATTCTTCATAAAAAACGAGTTGTAATGGAAGTCTGTCTTTTGTATAGGAACACCCTTTGCCACAGTTATGTTCTTCAATTCGTAATGTTAAATTATCTGTGCTTCCAACATAATATGAATTGTCATTGCATTTAAGAATATACATATAACCTTTCAATTAGATTTCTCCTTATGGGGCCCTTCGACAGGCTCAGGGACCCCAAAAATTTCTAAAATTCCGGCCTCATGTTTGCGCATAATTTATGAAAGTCTATTGCCTCTGATAGATGTGCGGACGCAATTTTTTCACAACCTGCAATGTCTGCAATTGTTCTTGCAACTTTTATGCAGCTACTTATTGCTCTTGGCGAAAATCCGTAGCGTACAATTGCTTTGTCCAGGACATCACGAACATCTTTTTCAAGAACACAAAAATCAAGCACACCCTGCGGCGAAAGCTTTGCATTTTTTGTACCCTGCCTTTTGCGCTGAATCTTCACCGCACGTGCAATTCCTTCGCGAATCTCTTCTGTAGTAAGCAAATCCTTCCTCTGTTCAATCTCTTCCTGGCCGCCAGCGCCTTCATTCTGATTTTCCACAAACACGCGCAAATCAATACGGTCGAGCAAGGGAGCCGAAAATTTTTTCCAGTACAAATCAATTGACTTCCCGCTGCAAAGACACATTTTTGTTTTAGAGCCATAGTTCCCGCAAGGACACGGATTCGCCGCCATTAAAAGCTGAAACTTCGCCGGGTATGTAGTATTCCTTCCAGCCCTGCTCAAAGTAATAGTTTCACTTTCAAGCGGAACCCTGAGCATCTGCAAAACAGAGCTCCTGAACTCAGCCGCCTCATCAAGAAAAAGAACCCCATTGTGTGCCAAAGAAATCTCCCCAGGCCTGCAGTTAACGCCTCCGCCGCAAATACCTTCAATGCTCGCCGTCTGATGAGGAATCCTGAACGGAGGAATGCGAATCAAAGGAGTGTTAGGTTTTATAAGCCCCGCAAGCGACCAGATTCTTGTAACCGACTGCGCTTCTTCCATAGTCAAAACTGGATTAATTGCCGGAAACTTTTGAATAGCCATAGTCTTTCCGCAACCGGGAGCCCCAACCGCAAGCAGATTATGTCCACCCGCTGCCGCAATCTGTAAAGCCCGAATCAATTCCCGCTGTCCCTGGATTTCTCCATATTCATATCCATCCTGCATATTAGGAAAAAACACGCCGTCTTTTTCTTCGCACCCTGCAGGAATATCTTGAGCCCCTCGTCCAATATTCCTGTTCATAAAAAAAGTCGCATCACTCAAAGCCCTGAACGCATTCTCCAGAGTATCAGCACCATAAACCCGAACTCCCGTAACCTCCATCGCTTCATCAGCATTCTGAGCCGGAACAATACACTGCATAATTCCACAAGCTGCCGCAGTTGCAACAGCCGCATGAACACCCTTTACAGCACGCACCTTCCCCGAAAGCTCAAGCTCTCCCATCACAAGAATTGGATCAGTCAAAAAGTTAGCAGTATTCGAAGCCTCAGCACTCGCTCCAAGAACCCCCAGCGCAATCGGTAAATCAAACCCTGCACCTTCCTTTTTCAAATCAGCAGGCGAAAGCGAAATAAGTACACGTTCCGGCGGAAAAGGAAATCCCGAATTCCTTATAGCAGCCTGCATACGTTCCCGTGCCTCCTTAACAGCCCCATCAGCCAGCCCCACCAAATCAACAGCAGGAATCCCCCTGCGCAAATCAACCTCAACAGTAACAAGCGCCCCTTCATACCCAAAGGGAGAAAACGAATAAATTTTCATAATACCTCGTCCATTTTTTTAGAATAAATTTCTCTATGCTTAATATGTAAAAAAAAATGGACTTCTTACAAAAATTTGAGGAAAAAAATGAATTTTTTTGAAAAAAAGTTAGAATTTATGAAAATTAGGGCGGTTCTTTAAAACATCAAAGAGTTCAGAAAAATCCCGTGCCGTAAAATCAATATCATATTCCGCGCATGCCTGTTCAACATCCCCAGTCGGCATAAACCAGACAGAACACAATCCTGCATTCTTAGCCCCAAGCATATCAGAAGAAAGCGAGTCCCCAATAACAATGCACGACTGTTTAGGTTCATCAATTTTTTTAAGCACAATATCAAAATATTCAGGCGCTGGCTTTGAAACACCCATGTCTTCGCTAACAAATAATCCGTCTATGAACTTATCAAGCCCTGTAGATTCAATGCGGCCCTTTGCATTCACAGTAGCACCGTTTGTAATGATGTAAATCCTTGCATCATGAATTTCAGACTTCAGCCTTTTTACAAACTCAAGAGCCCCATCCATCAGAACACCGTTTACGGCCATCGTATTAATAAAATCATTATTAATTTTCAGAGCATCAAGCTTAGATGTGTCTCCTCCGGCAAGTTCAATAACATAATTAAATCTTTTTATAAAAAGCTCAGTACGGGTAATAGTCTGTTTTTCAAGCTCAAGCCACAAGCTTTTGTTGCAGGTTTTAAAGGAATTATAAATATCATCATTAAAGGTAAGTCCGTTTTCACGCAAAACAATTCCCAGCGCTTTGTATTCAGAAGCATGAAAATTCAACAAAGTCTGATCCAGATCAAAAAGAAAATTGTTATGCATAAGATCCCTCTATAAAATAATATCCTTTATTTTTTCCCAGGTTTCATCTTCAATTTTCCGGCCACCGCATGTATGACCAAGCTTTCTGTCGCCGCGGATTTTTTCACCGTGAAAATCACTTCCCGCAGTAATAAAATATCCAATTTTCTGCGCAAGCTCTTCAAGTCTAAGGCATTCAGTAACCCTGGCTCCCGGATGAAATGCTTCAAGACCCATAACTCCTCGTTCATAAAAGTTCTGAAGGGCATCTGGAAGCTTTCCCCACGAAAGATACAGCGACATAGGATGTGCAATTACCGGAACCCCGCCCGATTCTTTAATTGCAACAATTGCTTCATCAAGATTAGAGCCCACTCGTGCAACATACCAGGGGCGTCCCTTTGCTAAATATCTGTCAAAAGCCTGCTGTCTTGTTTTTACAACCTTCTTTTTTACAAGCTCTGCCGCAAAATGAGGTCGTCCAAGCACAGTATCAGGAAAATCGGCATACATTTCTTCAAGCGTAATATCTACACCGGCTTCGCGCATTTTTTCAATTATCTGAACATTCCTTATTTCACGATTTTTTACCAGTGCTGCTAAAAGCTCTTCAAGCGAAGGAGAAATCTTTTTAAAACCAAGTCCCAGAAGATGAAACTCCCCGGTAGGATAACTTATATTCAATTCTGTACCTGGAATAAATGTAATATGATTCTGTTCAGCAGCCTTTGCACCTTCTTCAAGCCCCGCAACTGTATCATGGTCTGTAATTGCCAGAGTAGAAATGTTCTTTTCAGAGGCCATTTGTATAATTTGAGATGGTGTATATTGTCCGTCGGAAGCAGTAGTGTGAACATGTAAATCAATCATACGATTATAATAGCATTTTTTTTAAGGTTGTGATATAATATAAAATAATCTGCAAATCAGGAGATTAAAAGTTTTATGCCTAAAGCGATGCAATACACAAAAGGGTCCGTCATTTATTTTGAAGGCGATCATGATGACAGAGTTTTCATCATGCAGGCTGGTGCTGT
>JAEEGL011886164.1_pt1 | contig 11833 bp, 11 predicted proteins | sample 9134231 | NCBI WGS metagenome assembly JAEEGL01 (sample SAMN16246548, study PRJNA631951) | gut metagenome | biome: gut microbiome; feature: rumen; material: fiber-attached | host: Bos | place: Iran: Karaj | collected 2018-10 | reverse complement strand
TTAGTAAATTCAGTTATTAATTCTTGGCTTACTACTTCCATTTTAGGAATTAATTTAACATTATTTGTTAAAGCAATATGATCTAGTAATTTACGACTGTTAGATTCTTCTTTTTGTAAGATTAATGGTAAATTATTTAAATCTTCAAAACTATTAATATTATCAGTAAAATAGTCTTTATTATAGATAAAACCTTGTTTTAATTCTTTAATCTTTTCTAGATTTAAATTTGTTTCTTTAATATTACTTTCATTAAAGATAACAAAGTCTAATTTACCAAGTTTTAAATCATTTATTAAATTACTAGTTAAATCATTAGTTATATTAATATTAATATTTGGATAATCTTTATGAAATTCTTTTAATGCATCCATTAATATTAATTTAGTTAGAGTAGTAGAACATCCTACTTTTATTTCTCCTTTAGATAAATCTTTAAATGAAGTAAATTCATGTTCGGCATTGTTAATTAATTCTAATGCACCCTTAACATATTCATAAAACATTTTACCTTCTTCAGTTAATTCCATTCCTTTGTTACTTCTTAAGAACAGTGTTCCACCAATTTGATCTTCTAATTTCTTAATTGATTGTGATATAGCTGGTTGTGATATATGTAACTCTTCACTTGCTCTTGTCATATGTTTGTTTTTAGCAACAACATAAAAAACTCGATATAATTCTAAATCAATATTCATTATAAGCACTCCTTATGGATATTATAACATAAATATATTTTACTTATCAACGTTTTTTTAATAAAATGAAGTTGAAAGGAAGGAATTATATGAAATTTGATGAATTAAAAGAAAAGTTTATTACTTTAAAGAAAGAAGAATTAGAATATATTAATAATATATCTATGGAAAGTATGAATAGAACGTTAAGTGAAAAAGATGCATTAACTGTATATCGTAAAATAAACAATTATGTTGATAATATTAATTCTCTATTAAATAAAATATATAGTTTAGCTTGGAAAAATAGAAAAGAATTAATTGATGAAGATAATATAATTTTTGAATTTGATATTGATAAAGATTATTTTACTAATGTTCCTTGGAAAAAAGAAAATATAGATTTTATAACAAAATCAATATTAGTAAATTTAGATAAACATAAAGTAATGGTTACTTATCGTAGATATGAATCTAGGCCATTAGCTTTACAACTTGCTTTAAATAATCAATATATCTTTTATGGTAATATTAGTATCTTAGCCTGTATTTATAAAGAATATGATACGTTTGGCTGTAATTATACTGAATATGCACAATATTATTCAATAGGAGATAGTATTCCAGAAGACATAAGAATTGAAGAAAAAGATGAATATGAAAAAGATAAAGTAATTATTGAAGCACCACCTCGTGTTCAATATGATGAAATACAAAAAATATATTTAGAAGAACTAATGAATTCTTGTAATAATTCTATTAGTGATGTTGTTAATAAAACTAAAGATAGAATAAATGAATTAAGTTATTATCGTGATCCTAAGACTAAAGAGAAACTATTATTAGATAAAATAAATGAATTATATTATAAAGTTAAGGGTGAATTAATTAATAATGAAACTATTAGTAATGGAAGTTTTATTGAATTATTAAAAGAAACATATAAGTTACCAAATGAAAAAATAGTTGAAAAAGAAAGAATAATTAAAAATGGTGGTAAAGATGGAGTTATTATTATTCCAATATTAAAACTTAAAAATGGATGTAGTGATAGTGGTAGAGAGTTTATTATTACTGTTCAAAATAGAATTAATAATAATTTAATAGCTGAGTTTCCTTCAGGTTACATTGAAGATGGTGAAAGTCCAATTGAGGCAGCTAAAAGAGAGTTATTAGAAGAAACTGGTTATACAACTGATAATATATTTCTTCTTGATGAAGCTTATATTTCCCCAGGAATAGATAATGCAACTAATTATATTGTAGTAGCTTATAATTGTGAAAAAACAAGTGAACCAAAAATGGATGGGACAGAATTAGTAACCTATGGAGTATTTAAAGAACAAGAATTAAAGTATATTGTTGATAATAATATTATGAAGGGTGCAATGAATAAATTAGCTTTTTATAACTATATTAATAATGTTGATGGTAGTGGATATGATATTAGAGAAAGATATATGGTATATGATGAATTAAGAAAAAAGAAAAAAATTAATTCATTAGAGGAATGGAGATGAAAATTATGGAAAATAAAATATTAATTGTTGGAGGAAACTTTGATTTAAATTGTGGAAGAGAATCTGGTTTTATTAATAAAATGTATTTAGAATTATTAAAGTATACAAATAATATTACTTTAGTAAATGGAGGTAATTATAATAAATTATCAAGTATATTAGATAGTGTAAAAGATTATAATGTTGTATTTTGGTTAGCTAATGTAGATAATTCATTACCAAAGATAAGAAATGTTAAAGGGATTAATCCCTATGTAACAATGATTGGTTCTAAAAGGAATGATAATAATAAATATTCTTTTGTAGATATATTAAATAGATCTTTAATGGAAAGACATAATCTTACTATTATCTTTTCTAAAGAAGAAAGTGGATTTAATATGATTTTATATGATCCACTTGGAGTTAAATGGTATGAAGGAAATAGTATTCCAGATTTAGTAGAAAACTTATATAAAAGAATGGTATTTATTACTAATGCAAGAAGAGAACATACATATCATATTGATGGTAAAAAAGATATTCCTAATAATCAAGAGTTTTTCTCTTTTGTAAGAGAAGCAGCAGAAGTATTTCATCAAACAATTGATCACTCAGAAGGAGTTACTAAATTTATGGGTAATGCATCTTTTAGAGGAGATGATGGCTACATTTATGTATCTAAAAGAGATGTTGATAAAAGTAAAATTGATCAAGATAATTTTGTAGTATGTAAACTAGATAATAATACCTTAAATTATTATGGTGATACTAAACCAAGTAAAGATACTATTTCACAAGCTAACTTATATAATTTATTTCCTAATATTAATTATATGATTCATTCACATTGTTATGCAGTTGATGGTAAATATACGGAAATGCCTGTACCATGTGGTTCTTTAAATGAAATAGACGAAATAGTAAGAGTAGTTGAAAAAGACTATAATGGTAATTATAATTTACCACTTTATATTGTTAATTATACTGGCCATGGATGTTTATTATTAGCCAATTCTGTTGATGATTTAAAGAAGATATCATTTATACCAAGAGTGTTTCCAGAAGAATTATCTAATGAAAAAGAATTATTAGATAAAGGAATAGAAATGGTTAATGAAAGTAAAGGAAAGAGATTAGTTAAAGTAAAATAATAGTATTTTATATTTAGTCATGATATAATTATCTAGAGGTGTAATTATATGAAAAATACTAGATTATATGAAGTTACTTGTCCATTTTGTGGTAATTATGAAAAAATAGAATTGGATATTGATGAGGAAGAAGAAGTTATTTGTAAGAAATGTAATCAAAAGATTGATTTAGATGAACTAAGAATAGTAGAATCAGGTAATATGGAATTTCATGGTGATACACCAACAATATATAATCCTAATGAAAATAAACATATGAGGTAATAATGGAATTATTTGATGTTTATGATAGTAAAAGAAAAGCATTAGGTTATACTAAAGTCCGTGGTGATAAACTTCTTGATAATGAATATAATATGGGGATTGAAACATGGATAATAAATAATCATAAATTATTAATGACCAAAAGGAGTTTAGAAAAATCTCATCCAGGCATGTGGGAAGTACCAGGTGGTTGTTCACAAGCAGGTGAATCATCTATTGATACATTAACTCGTGAAATGAAAGAAGAAATTAATCTTGATATAAATGATAATTATAAATTACTTGATACAGTTATATATAAAAAGATGTTTGTTGATATATATACTAGTAATATCAAAGTAGATTTAGATAAAGTATCTTTACAAAAAGAAGAAGTAAGTGATATCAAATTCTTTAGTAAAGAAGAGTTTCTTAATATGAAAGATGTTATCGTAGAATCTGTATATAATCGATATGAAGTAATTAAAGACAGGTTGGGGGAATTTAAATGATATATATAATAAGACATGGTCAAACTGATTGGAATCTTACAAGGACTATCCAAGGTAAACAAGATATTAGTCTAAATGATGAAGGTAGGAAACAAGCAAGAGCAATTAAAGAAAAATTAGAAAATGAACCAATTGATTTAATTATATGTTCACCATTAATTAGAACAAAAGAAACAGCAGAAATAATAAATAAAGATCGTAATTTACCAATAATATATGATGAAAGATTGGAAGAAAGATTTTTTGGTGAATATGAAGGTAGAAATATAAAAACAGTCGATACTACTGATCTATGGGATTATTATAAAGATGAGCATTATCTTAATATCGAAAGTATTGGTGATTTGTTTGCAAGAGTTTATTCTCTTTTAGATGAAATATTAGATAAATATCCAGATAAGAATATCTTATTAGTATCACATGGAGGAGTAAGTATACCTGTATATTGTTATTTTGATGGATATATTCCAGAAGGATCATTAATTAAAAAGAATTTAATATTAGATAATTGTGAAGTAATGAAATATAAAAGATAAAAAGGAGTATTATGCATAGAGACACATACGTTGAAGTTAACTTAACTAATTTAAAAGATAATGTTAAAACATTAGTTGATAGATATAATAACTATAAATATCATTTTGGTGTTGTTAAAGCAGATTGTTATGGACATGGTATAAAGTGTGTTAAAACTATCATTGATGCTGGTTGTAATTATTTAGCTGTTGCTACCCTTGATGAAGCTTTAGAATTAAGAAAAAGAATTAAAAAAATACCAATATTATGTTTAGGTATTATTGATATTAAATATTTATCTATTTGTAAAAAGAATAACATTACTATAACAATAAGTAGTTTAGATTATTTAAAGCAAGTTAATGTTAATAATTTAAAAGTTCATATTAAGATTAATACTGGTTTGAATAGATTAGGTATTAATAACAAAGATGAATTTAATAAAGTATACCATTTAATTAAAGAAAAGAATCTTGAATTAGAAGGAATATTTACTCATATATATAATGTCAATAGTAAAACAGATACTATGAATCAATATAAAGTATTTGAACAAGTTACTAGTGATATTAATTTATCTTCTATACCAATAGTTCATGTTGGTGCTAGTGAAGAAACAGAGTTTTATCCTAGAAGGCCTTACGCAAATGGTTGTAGATTAGGTATATCAATGTACGGATTAGTTGATTATAAAGATATGGTTTTTAAACCAACATTTAGTGTATATAGTAAAGTAATAGAAATTAATGATGTAGAAAATGGAACTGTTGGATATAATGGCGCTTATAAAGTAAATAGTAAAGAAAGAATTGCTGTAGTAGCTATTGGTTATGCAGATGGTATAATTAGAAAGAATACGGGAAGAATCGTTTATATTAACAATAAAGAATATAAGATAGTTGGTAATATCTGTATGGATATGTTATTTGTTAAAGTTGATGAAACTGTTAAAGTAGGAGATAAAGTAACTATTATTAGAGATATTGATCATATTAAAGAAATAGCTAATTATTTAGATACTATAACTTATGAAGTGATCTGTTCTATTGGTAAAAGAGTACCAAGAATATATCGAAGATAATAAAAAATAACGATGTAAAATATCGTTATTTTTATTGTTTGATTATTGTTGCTTTGTTATAATAAGACACGTTCAGGGGGATTTATGGAAAATTATACAGAAGAAGAATTAGATGAAGAGATAGCTTACTTGACTGGTAGAATAGCTGAATTAAAAATAATGTCAATGACTTATAAAGCAACACCAGGCTTAGAAGAAATAGGTAATTATACTGATTCCCAAGCTGCTCTATTACAAAGTCGTTTAGTGGATTTAAATAGTTTAAAAACTAGAAAAGCGAAATAAAAAAAACTAGTCAAATGACTAGTTATTTTTTTATGGAGCGGATGATGGGAATCGAACCCACGTGGTCAGCTTGGAAGGCTGAAGTTCTACCATTAAACTACATCCGCAAAAAGTAGACATATATAAGTATATCAAAAAAAGAATTATTGTCAACAACTTTTTGTCAATTTTTATAAGCTTTTATAGTATAATGAAATTGGTGGAATATGAAAAGAATAATTAAATTATTATTTTTATTAATAATTATTTTTACTCATAATGCTTTTGCAAGTAGTGGACCTATTAAACAAAATAGTGTTATTGAGTGTGATGGTAAGTATTATGGTAATCATGGTAATCCCTTACATTGGCATGAAGTAGTAAAAAAAGATGGTAAATGGGTTAGTATATCTAAAGAAACTAGTATACCAGCTTGTTATATAAAACCAGTTAATGAAATGGAAAAAGTTAAATTATCTAAGTGTGGTGATGGAGATACTGCTAGATTTATTATAAAAAATGAAGAAAAGAAAGTTCGTTTCTTAGCTATTGATACACCAGAAGTAGATAAGAATGATCCATATAGTAGGGAAGCTAAAGAATATACTTGTAATAAATTAAAACAAGCTACTGAGATATATTTAGAATATGATAGTAATAGTGATAAGGAAGATAAATATGGTAGAGTACTAGCATTTGTTCATGTTGATGGTGTTTTACTAGAAAAAGATTTAATAGAACACGGTTATGCTAAAGTAGCTTATATTTATGGTGATTATAATTATGTAGAAGAACTTAGAAAAGTCGAAGAAGTAGCTAAGAATAATAAAATTGGTATATGGGAAGAAGTATTAGGTGATAAAGAAGAAACTAAGGTTGTAGAAGAAGATAATATCGTCTTACGTATCTTTCATATTATCATTGGTATTATGAAGTTATTGTTTGATTTATTTATGAAATAATTATATAATTTGTTTGAGGTGAACATGCGAAAAAAGAAGAATAAAAATAATATAAAGTTAATTAATGGAATTATCATTTTTGGTATTATATGTTTAATTATTTCATTAATTATTATGTTAATGAATAATAAAAAAGTAGAAAATCATATTACTGATATTAGTTATAGTGAATATCTTGATGTAATAAATAGTGATGAATATAATGTAATACTTTTAACAACATCAACTTGTAGTCATTGTAAAGATTATAAACCATATGTTAATTATGTTTGTGATGATAATAATTTATTAGTATATAATTTAGATATTAGTAAACTTAGTTATGATGAATATATTGAAATACATGATAAATATACTGCTACTCAAGATAAATATTTAGAAAATGGTAGTCCTAGTATATTAACACCAACAACAATTATTACGAAGAATAATGAAGAAATATATTCAATATCAGGTAATCTTGGTTATTCAGGATTTCTTGATTTATTAAAGGAAAATGGGGTAATAAAAAAGTGATTATTGAAATCACTTTTTTTTTAACCATTATTTTGTTCATTATTATCAACTTGAGTTGTTGGTTCTGGTGTTTCTACTGGTGTTGGCTCAGGTGTTGCTACTGGTTTTTCTTTAACAATAATTGTATTTGATACTGAACCAGAATATGTACCATGAGTAATATTATAAGTTACTTTATAAGTATTAGCTGCTCCGCTTGATACAGAAGTTACTTGATTACCATTTTTATCAGTAATCTTAATACTTGCTATTTTAGCATATTGAGTTATATCTACATTATCAGTATATACTTTAACAATTGATCCATCATATAGTGTATGACTTATTTCATCACCAATATAATATGTTTTACTAGAAGGCTCAGCTGTTAGTTTATATACTTTTTCTTTAAATGTATAAGTAGCTAGTGCACTTATTGAATCATCAGTATCTTTATATCCCGCTCTTACACCATATGTTCCATAATATGAAGACATATTACTGAAAGTATAACTTGTATTTTGAGTGAAATATAATTTTTCACCATTGAAGTAAACATAGTATCCAAATACACCATTTTCTACATAACCAGGATCAGCTACGCCTGACCAACTGAATACGGAATAATTTCCACCATCAGCTACTGATAGGTTAGTTGGTGTTCCAACCGATAAGTATTTAGTTGATACTTCCGTCGGCTCAGTACCTTTCTTCCATAACTCAGTTATCAATTGATCACTAGGTGTACTAGAACTTGGTAGTTTAGCTGGATTAGATCCTTTTTCAACCGTTACTGAAACAACTGAACTTGGTCGCTTGAAATCTTTTCCATCATGACTGAAACATGCTTTACCAGCTAGAGTTAATAATTTAAATCTTCGGTTACTATCATATGAGAAGTGTAAGTAATGTTTTTTATCTAGTTTATCATAACCTAACCAAACACCAATTACAACATTGTGAGTATAACCCATAATCCAGAAATCACGTACTGTACTACTTGATAATCCACGTTTTCTAATTGTTGCTGAATCAACGTTGGTTGTACCTGTTTTAGCTGCCATAATATCATGTGGTAAACTTGATTTAACTTGACGTGATGAATAACTTAAATTTAATACTCCCTTAAGTACATCAGTAATCATATATGCTGTTGAATCACTTAATACTTTTACTTTTGGTGAAGCATATTCTAAAGTTTTATTATCTTCACGGAAAATTATTTTATTTACTGAATATGGTTCATAATAATAACCACCATTACCAAATACTTGATATGCTCCTGCCATTGATAATGGGTTAGAACCAGTAAATGCACCAATTGCATGAGCTTCATGAATTGTACCATTACTAATCTCTGGTGTAATACCAATTGATGTTACAAAGTTAACAATCTTTTTATTATCAACTTGTTGGAAAGCTTTAAGAGCTGGAATATTTCTTGAATTCGATAGAGCAGTTCTTAAAGTAATTATACCTTTATATGCATTATCAACATTATGAATTGGTTTACCATTTGAATAAGTATAAGGTTTATCATCAAATAATTGATATGTTGACCAATTATTATATTCTATACCTGGTCCATAATCGAACAATGGTTTAGCAGTAGAACCAATTTGTCTTTGACTCTTTTCATCGAATGTAGCATAACTAAATCCTTTAGCAGCTGTTCTATTACGTCCTGCACCAATAGCAATTATTTTACCATTAGTAGAGTTAATTGCTGCAATACCTGCTTGCATATCAACATCTTTCCATTTATATGTTGTATATATTTTATTAATACCATCTTGTGCAGATCTTACCATATTAGTATATACAAGCATTGGTGTAGTATAAGGATCAACTCCATATCTATTAGATACTTCATTACATACTAAATCGATATATCCTTGATATTCATTAACTGGTTTACTTGTATCAGTTAATAAACTTTCAATTGGAATACTTGCTGCAAGTTTTCTTTCTTCAGGTGTAATATAACCATGTCTTTCCATTAGGTATAAAACAGTATTACGACGTTTTTCTGCAGCTTGTGGTTTATTAAATGGGTTATATGAAGTAGGAGCTTGATACATACCAACAATAATAGCTGCTTCAGTAATAGTTAAGTCTTTAGCATCTTTATTAAAGAAATGTTTACTTGCTTCTTGTACACCATATATTGTTCCACTTAAGTTATGATTATTAGCATAGAACTCAATAATTTGCTCTTTTGTATAATTCTTTTCAATTTGGAATATTGAGATATAAATATCGGTAAACTTACGAATAATACCTTTTATACCACCAGCTTCTTTACTAGTAAAGGTATTCTTAGATAACTGCATGGTTAGTGTTGAACCACCACCAGAGTCTCCTTGTCCAACAGCTTGTCCAGCTGCCGCTTTAACGAAACGCATTAAGTCAAATCCGTTATGTTGGAAGAATCTTGAATCCTCAGTAGCAATTAAGGCATCAATGAATGATTCTGATAAGTCATCATATTCAATATTTTCACGTAACTCTAATCCTAACTTCGCATATTCTTTACCTTGACTATCATAAATAATAGTAGATTCTTTTTCTTTTAATAACTCTTGTTTAAAGTCAGGTGCATTCTTAACTACATAATAGATAAATGCACAACCTGCTAATAAACCAATAATTACAAAGATTAAGAAAATAATAATTATTATCTTAAATACTTTTCTTTTCTTACTACCATTCTTTGGTTTATCAAATAGTCGTCCAATTAACCAAACAATTAAGAATCCAATGGCAAGAATACCACCACCAATTATTCCTCCAAACCATAAATATCCTACTAAGAAGAATAATCCTAATAAAACCAAACAAACTAATAAACTAACAAAACTTGGTTTTACTCTTAATTTAGTATCAGTTGTCTTAGGAACAACACTAGGACTATTTACTTTATATGATACTTTCTTTTTATCATCAAATCTTTTAACTGGTATTTGACGATGTTGTTGTCTTCTGTTTTTTCTTTCTTTTGTTTCTTTACTCATTTATACCTCCAATTTATCTATTATTTCTAAATAATCAACTCTAGGATAATATTTATCTTTTATTAGGTATCCATATTCCTCAAAATAACTAATTGGAATAGTTGACTTTTTATTATTATCAATAAAGTTTATAAAATCATTTGCCATTAATAAATAAGTTTTATTTAATTTCGTAAAACGAACTATTAAAAAACATATACCATTTTCTTTATTAATATTTCTAATATGTTCTATTTGATGTTTATGAATATTATTTAGTGGGAAACCAGTTTTATTAGTGGTTTCTTTAGCTTCAAAATCAATATATTTACCATGATATATCCCATTATAATCAGTAGTTGATGGTTTTTCAAAATAAGCTTCTTCTATTTTGCCTTTTTTATAATCAACTTTAACTAACTTAATTGGTGTAGGCTTTTTATAAATATAAGCTATTTTCTTATCAATATAATAATTATTGGTATTATTAAGATCATTTTCTAAATTCATACCAAGATTCTTATATTCTCTAGTTGGTTTATTATTTATAAAAGTCTTTTTAACTCCACTTGGATAATTCACATAATCACCTTATTAAATTATACTATACTTAGATATTTTTTTCTACTTATTTTATTAAAAAAAATGATTTTGTAAATAAGTTCACAAAGTAATTGACAGAAAATTAAATTAACTTTAAAATAATTATAGATGTTATGTTTTAAATTACTTATTTCAAGACATAGTACTAAACCATAGTATTATGGGGATTGCTAATATATTTTAGAAAAATACTAGATAGGAGAGAAATGGATAAAACGCTACTTTCCATTTTGCTTTCCGTTGGTGGAATAATTGTCGGTATAGTTATCATGTTTTTAATCAATTATTTCAAGGGTAGTAATGCAAATAGAAAAGCAGATTCTATTCTAGAAAAAGCTCGTAAAGAAGCTGAAAAAAGTAAACGTGATACTATTTTAGAAGCAAAAGAAGAAATCCATCGTATGAAGATGGATGCTGAAAAAGAAGTTCGTGATCGTAAACAAGAGATTAAAGATGCAGAAAATCGTTTATCTCAAAGAGAAGAAAATATTGATAAACGTGATGCATTAATCCAAAAACGTGATGAGTCTTTAGATGAAAGAGAAGCAAAATTGTTATCAAAACAACAAGCTATCAATGAAGAAAAAGCAAAAGTGGAAGAAATTAAACAAGAACAAATTAAAATCTTGAATGAAATTTCAGGAATCAGCAAAGAAGAAGCAAGAGCTAAAGTTATGGAAAAAGTTAAAGAAACCATGGCTAAAGAAATAACTAACTATATTAAAGATAGAGAAACAGAAGCTAAACTAGAATGTGATAAGAAAGCTAGAGAATTATTAGTTAGTTCAATGCAAAAATATGCTAGTGATGTAGCTAATCAAGAAACAGTTACAG
>JAEEGL011242102.1_pt1 | contig 11833 bp, 11 predicted proteins | sample 9134231 | NCBI WGS metagenome assembly JAEEGL01 (sample SAMN16246548, study PRJNA631951) | gut metagenome | biome: gut microbiome; feature: rumen; material: fiber-attached | host: Bos | place: Iran: Karaj | collected 2018-10 | reverse complement strand
TATTCCTCCGGAGTGTGGAGAATCGCTTTCTCAGCGGGCTTTCTTGTGAGCTTGATGGTGCATCCATCTTTATCCAGAGGTTCTATATCAAAATCGTAGTAGCTGTCGCTTCTTGTGGTAAGCGGGATAGCTACGCCTTTCCATTTCTCTTTTGGCAGAGATACTATTTCAATCTCGGTTGTCATACTCTTTCCTCCTAAAAAACATCATTTTTCTATATAATTAAATATATCTTCCACAGTCTCTGCGATGTAGGTGGCACCTGCGTCGGTGAGTTCTTTAAGATCACCGTATCCGTAAAGAACGCCGACGGAATCAATGCCAATTTCAGCAGCGGCCAAAACATCGTTTTCCCTGTCGCCCACCATAACAACGCTGCCAAGGTCCTCAATTCCGTAATGCTCTATGGCATATCTGATAACATCCACCTTGTGCTGCCTGTCGGTATCATTGGAAGCAGCCATAAAATCAAAGTATTTATCAAGACCGAAGTGACCAAGAATAAATTTGGTACCGCGCTCCTGCTTAGAAGTAGCAATCACCAGGGTTTTGCCGGCTGCCTTAAGATCAGATAACAATTTCTCAATGCCGGGATATACCTTATTTTCCAGGTTCCCGCCCATTTCGTTATAATACTTGCGATAAAAAGCAATTGCTTTCTGGGCATCTTCAGGCGAATAGCCCAAAACTCTCTCAAAAGAATCTTTTAACGGAGGCCCAACAAACTTTCTATACTGAGACTTATCCTCCACCACATCCCCCATATGCTGAACTGCGTAGGCAAATCCATTCATTATTCCCTCGCCTGAATCCGTAAGTGTTCCATCAAGATCGAAAAAAACGTATTTGTATCTATTCATCTTTTCCCCAAGCTCCTCCTTTAATATATATTATAAATTTCGTCTTCCAAAAAATGATATGATATATAAGAGATTATAATCTAAAAGTCGCCCAAACAGATGAGGTTTATATGCCTATTACCCAAGAATTTGACAATTCACCAAGAGTTTCAGTGATAATGCCAGTTTATAACACCGGAGAGCAGTTATATAAGACCTTGATGAGTCTGATGGCACAAACAGAAAAGAACTTCGAAGTGATCATTATCGATGATTGTTCTGAGGATGCTCTGACAAAAGAAATCGAGCAGACTTTTTGCCGGTTTGATGCTCGTTTTAAACTTATTTCACAGGAAAAGAACACAGGAGCAGCCAACTGCAGGAATAGTGGAATTGAATATGTAAATGGCCAGTATTTGATGTTTTTAGATTCGGATGATCTTTTTGTCGACTCTATGTTAAAAGATATGGCTGATACATTAGATGAGTTTCAGGCAGACGTATGCGTGCTGAATTTTACTATGTATGATGTAAAAAACGACTTGGTAAGTCCAATTATCATTTTTGAGGAGGATGGAATTACAAAAGAAGTTTTTTCAATGGATCAGCTTGGCGAAAAAGGGCTTAGTCTGTGGATGCCAACCCCCTGGAATAAAATGTTTAATGCAGAATTTGTCCGCAGTAATGACCTTAAGTTTCAGAACCTGACTAACTGTAATGATATGTATTTTGGATACGCCAGCGTACTTATGGCTGAACGCATATGTCTTTGCAGGAACAAAGACCCGCTTCTTATCTACAATGTAAATAACCCAAAGCAGATCTCCTACACCATGGATTCCAGAAATATGACAACAGCATTTTCGGCTCTGTTTGAGTTGGCAGAAAACCTTGGAGAAATGGCTATTAAGCAGCTTATTTTGGAACTAATGAGTATTCTTGTGCCGATGTTATCCCGATGTCCTGTTGAGCAATATAATATTGAGACAAAAGATATAGCAAAAGATCTGGTGAAAAAATATAGCGAAGGAATTCGATTTAAGGGTGAAACAGCTGAAAGAATTCAAATGTTTATTTCCCCACCAGAGTGATCACATATTTCCAACCATGTATTCCACTATTTGAGCACAGTTTTTTGCTGCGCTTTCTTTAAAGGCTTCGTATTCAGAATCGTCTGTAGTATCTGATATAGCCCTAATAATAACAAAAGGTGTATTATTTAGATAACAAGCCTGCCCAATTGCACCGCCTTCCATCTCGCAGCACAGACCGCCAAAATCTGAAAGAATTTTATCCTTCTGTTCTTTAGTGGAAATAAACTGATCTCCGGAGCAGACTCTGCCTTCAAAGACTTCAACCTCAGGTGCTACACTTGCAGCCGCTTCCATAGCTGCCTTCCGCATTGATTCATCTGCAGGAAAAGAAAATCGTCCGGTATAAGGGATCTCTCCCTTTTCAAAGCCTATTGCTTCCACAGTAAAATCATGCTGTACCGCATCTACGGAAACAACAATATCACCTAAACCAATATTCTCCTGAAGGGTGCCGGCAACTCCTGTGTTAATGATCTTTGTACAACCAAATTGGTTGATCAGAGTATTTGCGCATATTCCGGCATTAACCTTGCCCATTCCGCATTGAACAACCACAACTTTTTTACCCTCAAGCGTTCCTTCAAAAAACTCCATGCCTGCAACTTCTGTTGATTTCTTATTGGAAATTTTCTCTTTAAGGTAGCTGACTTCTTCATCCATTGCACCGATGATTCCTATACTTCCATCAGAGCTATTATTTTTGTTTTGACCACAACCAGTCACGAGAAAAATAAAAGCAAAAATAGTCGTCATGGTAATAATAAATGAATTTTTAAGAAATCTTCTCATCTGATCCCATTCGTTGTAAACTTCAATCTTCATCAAGTCACCTTACAGTTTGTTATATCGGCATATATTTCACATAATATAATTATAGCATTCAAGAATCGGACGATTCTACATTTTCGTTTTCTTCGTCGCTACTGTCCCAGTTCTCTTCATTTTCTTCTCTTTTTTCGGAATCTTCGTCTTCCTTTTTTCCATCTTCTTTAGAGTCTTCAGCTTCCGAGTTTGTTTCATCATCTTTAGTATCTTCAGCTTCAGACTTTTCTTCTTCATCTCCAGTACTCTCGGCTTCCGAACTCTCTTCTTCAGATTCTGTATTCTCCTCCTCTTCTTCCTCGTCAAAAGAGCTACCTTCTGAAGCAGCTTCGTCACTGTTTTGAGTATCGGTATCTGAGGTGGTGGCGGCGGACTGATCTTCTGAAGCTCCAATCATCATGTCCACCAGCTCTTTAAGATTGTCTTCGTTAATTCCTGATTCATTCCCCATCGTAGCCTTGAGCCTGTTTGGATCAGGCTTGATATACTTGACTACATATTTACCTTCGTCAGATATTCCGGGCACCGGATGCTCAACTATATACTTGAATATAGCTTCACTTCCTACTCTCGAATAATGAAGTCCATCACCGCCGTTATACTCAGATTTGACCTGTCCGTCAGATCCTTTGAGAATTTCCGCAATATTGAGATAGAAAATGTGTTTCTCCTTTGCGGTTTTCAAAAGAAAATCATTGTACTTATCGATCAATGCGTTCTGTACAGTATCCTTGTAGATTCCTTTATCATCCACAGGACCAATGGATACAAGTACAACGTTGGAATTGGGCGCCATCTTGATCACGCTGTCTATAAGTGTAATAAATGTATTCTTATAATGCGTCTCACTGGGATCATTGATTCCGTTTACACCCAAAAGAATATAGATAACCGGAGCCTGATGTGACGCCAGATAAGATTTTAAAGTATATTCTTTTCCGGCATTGTTGATAAATTTATTGGTTGCGAATATCGGATGTGATATGCCAATCTGCGCAAGAGCCGCATCATCGTTGAAAAGGCCGTAGTTGACCATGGCCACTGTTCTTGAATCACCAAGGAATACGCATCTGTTAAGGTATCCATCCTTCGCGCCTTCTTTTTTCGCAAGTATAGTTGTATCCAACGTTGATTCAGTTTTCATGCCTTCAGTAGCCGTCTCAACTACAGGCATATCTTCGTCATTTGTAGCTGAATTTTGAATGCCATCGCCAGCAGTAATTTCTTCGATTTCAAAGCGGGGCTCATCATTATTATTGTTCGTGGATATTTTTTTGAACGCGAAGAGCACTATAACCGCAACCACTACAAATGAGATGATAATCAGCTCTCTTGTCCCAAAGCTCATCATCATCTTCTTAAAACGGTTACTCTTTGTCCCTTTCTTAAGTTTTTTATTATTGCCCTTCCGCATGCGGGTCTATTCTCCTATTCTGATTGAAAGCACTGACTAATAAAACTGCATCTTGCCTCCAATGTATTTTGGGCTATTGTTGTATCAAAATTGAAATCTTTCCCTTTAGCGATACCGGTGTAAACATGTGCATGGTTACATCGCCATTTTTCCATTCCTGATAGTCTATAATTGACTTGTTAATCTTCGCAGGAAGAGTCGAAAGATATGTATTAATTGTCATTACAACAAATCTGTTATTTGGCAAATGAAGTTTTCTTAATTTTACCAATTCTTTGTCTATTGGATATTTCTCCAAAGTATGATATCCTCTCGTTCCTCATAATACATTAAATTTAAAGTTAACTTTTTTAGTTCTTTCACCCGTCTAATCTACGTATAGCTCTAAATATGATTGTATCTTAGCTTTACAATATAGCTCATCCATTAGCCCAAATTCAGGATCATAGTATTTTCAGTGATAATACAATACCCAGTGACTGTAGCAGGTATCCTTTTTTCCGGTTCCTTTATCATTATTCATAACCCGGATTACTTCATCAACGGACACATCAGCGATCATCGCAACACATGCTTGACCTCTGTCATCTCTTATACTTTTTATAGATTTTTCCATAAGCAAATGGAAGCATCGGCAAGCAAAGAATACACCCAACAATTAGTACCATGCCTGCTACCATCGTGCTTGATAATGCCAAGAATGTGCATGTCCACATAAGTAATGAGAAAATGATCCACATTATGCCATTCGCTCTATTATATGCTTTTACATCCTCAATCTCTTCTTCGCTGACAGTTTGGCCAGACCAGAACCACATGGGTTTTTGTCTTCTCCAGGCATACACACCAAGCCCTGTAAATAAGGCACTTACAGGAACCATTACTACAAACCATACAATCAGTGCTCCCATACTTATTTCCTCCGTTCCTTACGATATCAGTGTATACCATCTCAGAATTCTCATAAAATCTACTTTTTCACTTTATCATGAGATTATTAGTTCAAAAGCCAGTCTTGGATCATTGTCTTCGTAAACATAAATTGTACCGCAATGAGTAAATCCAAGCTTTTTCAGCATACTCTGCATCACTTTGTTGTCTCCATGTGTATCTATTCTTAGATGTCCACATTGATCCAACGCCCATTTAATACAGAATGAACCTATTCCCTTCTCAGAACCATCAGAAGCTATCCTGTGTACCACTCCATAGCTATCGTCTCCAATCCACTCACCATCATCAATGGTCTCATAGGTAGGCTCGATATCTTTTCCCTGGTTAAAAAAGAATGTTCCGACTACGTCTCCATGATCATTCTCACAGACGTAGCTATGCCCCTTTTCAATATCAGACCTGATCAGCTCCTCCGGAGGCCAGCTTCTTTTTCCCCATTGATTAGGATTTCCATGCTCTGCCATGAATTTCCTGGCGTAAGCATATATTTCCATTACTCTTTCCAGATCTTTATCAGTCGTTTTTCTTATCGTCATATGTCCATCCTTGTTCGCCATGATATATCATCAATTTAGTCATCCCACCATCTATGCAGATGTTCTCGCCAGTATTCGCTTAGCTCGCTATATTAGGTATCAACTGTAGTCAAAGTTTCCATCATTCTTTTCTTCTAGAGCCTTTATCATATGAAATGTGAATTCATTGTATGGTGTAGGAATTCCCAGTTGCTTGCCCATACGAATTAGCGCTCCGGAAAACATGTCAATTTCTGTATGCCGCTTTGCATCCAGATCTTGGAGAGTCGAGTATCTCGCGCGCTTAAAAACTTTGCTTCCTCTGGTAGATGAGGGATCAGCCAAAGATATATCTATTCCCTTCGCTTTTGCAATCGCATCAAGCTCTTTTACAAGTCCTTCTCTAATAGCAGCTACGTGCTCACTATCGCCATATGCGCCTACACCAACACCCAGCATTGCCTGTGGAAGATTGTTCCCAACATTCAATCTGAACTTGCTCCATATTTCAGAAAGTATTACATCTGTCTCTCTATAATGGAGTCCTGTACCTTCAAAAAGCCTTTCTATCGCATGGGTTCTTTCTGTATTCCTTCCATCTTTCTCTCCATAGACAATACCTATAGTAGATTCCGGATCGAAATATACCCTGTTCTGTTTTCTTTCAGAGGCGACTTTAATTAGTGCCGGAACGACATGTTTATCACCAATCTCGGCAGCTATCACCTCTTCACTGTCAACGCCATTCATAAGGCTAATTACTACTGTATGCTCATCTACAATTTCTTTTATGTCCCTAACAGCCGATGGTAAGGCATTATATTTTACTGCCACGATAACAAGATCTGCTCCTGCCGCTTCATCCGGAGTCTTTACCACAGGCATATATATTTTGTCATTGATGAATAATCCTTCAGTCTCAATCCTTGCCTTTCGCTCTCCCGATGCTATAACGGAAAGATCAATATCGTCCTTCTGGGAAAGCCCCCAAAATATGTAGCTTCCGACAGCTCCTGCTCCTATTATTGCAATCTTTTTAAATTCCACTTTTTCATCCTTTCCTGGTATGCTTTGCCAGCCCAATCATGATTATAACGAATTCCAAGACTGTTTTGGTACATGGATTTCCTTCCAGGGGCTTTTTACAGCTTCCTGAAGCATGAGCCAAAACAGCGCGTCATCAAGCGCTTCTTTTAATGGATATGGGGATTTACCACCTGCAATGTAATCCTTCATATCAAGAAGAATAGTTGCTATTGCATACTCATCCCATATAGTATCAAGCTGAAGTTCCGGCTGCCATACGCGCCTGCTATCCCGAAGGGCCTGCGTATCAAGCGCTCTGTACTTTTCAGGAATATCAGACATCAGAAAAACACGTTTGGGCTCGTGCTTTTCATCAATAAAATACTGGATCCTGTCACTCCATTCACCACTCTCACAACGAACAGTAAGATGGCGGGATCTGATATATGATCGGTACTCTACCGAGGAAAAATCATAAATAGCCGTCTTACCGGATTCATAGGAAATATGGACCATATCCCGAACTTCCTGACCTATGCGCCCATCATAAAAAGCGCCATAGCGGGAATCCGTCTCACTGACAGGAGATACTTTTCGCTCTCCATGTAAGACATACTCTTCGTCATAAGCAAGAAGCATTCTTCGCAAAATACTGGCTGCATGGTAATCATGGACCAACGAAAGATATCCTGTCTGAGGTACACCAAGTAAACCCTTTTCTATTGATCCCAGCCCGGCTGCAAGCACCGGATGCCTATGATATTGTTCACAGCATACTATCTTCGCACCCTTTGTTTTGCTAAGCTTCCATATCTTTTCCAGCTTCTCTATTGAAGAACCTACAGGTGTCTCTGTAACAACCGGATAGCCTCGAAGCACCCACTCTTCAGTAACATCCGCCACATGCTCACGGTCAACTGCTACTACCACAAAGTCGGGATTAATTGCAAGCGCCTTATTAACATCTGTTGTAGCCGGAATCCCTGTATGTTCAGTGATAAGTTTTACTTTTTCTTCAGACCTGCATAAAAAGATCGCGTTAAACAGATTTGGATAATTTGCAGCAATACGCCCGTAATACTCTGAACGATAGCCTGATCCTACGATTATATAAGTTAGCATTTATACTCCTTCCGTCTGCCAAAAAATTACTGAATACGCTCTTTCAATCGCTTTTCAAAATCTGCTTCAAATTCCTTTTCAAAATCGCTTCCCGGACATGGTATTTCAACCATACGCTTTTCCCAGGACGAAAGATACATCGCATTTGAAAGAAGCAGGCTGAATCTCCCCTCTTTTCCCGGCGCAATACTCTTTCCTGTGCCATTGCATTCGTCGGAAAAGCCATGCAATACCTTCTCGTAAGGCGATGGCTCTTTTTCAAAAGAAAGCTCAGTCCATGTGCCTTTGATCTTCCTGAAATAGTCTTCACTGCTGGCACGATAATCACGCTCTTTCATTCCCATTTCCGGCAAAACACTTCCTATGCGAAGCTTCCCATCCTCACAAATGATAAGAGCTTCTTCTAGATAGATTTCCAGCCTGTTTAAGCCCGGAGCGTCTCCTGTCGATGTCGTAAAGGTTCCTGTTGCCCCATTTTCCCACTCAAGATATGCAGTAACATCATCCTCAACCTCTATGTCATGGAATCTTCCATCATGACAAAAAGCCTGCACCCTTACCGGCATGCCGCATATCCACTGTAAAAGATCGAGGTTATGAGGTGCCTGGTTTAGCAACACGCCACCACCATCTTTAGCCCAGGTAGAATGCCATGAATTTGATGTGTAATATTTTTCCGGCCTATACCAGTCGGTTATTGCCCAGTTTACTCTTTTTACAGCTCCATACTCTCCGCCTTGGACAATTTCCCTGAGCTTTTTGTATATCGGCAGCGTCCTCTGGTTGAACACCATGGAAAAGACCTTTCCCGACCGTTCAGCTGCCTCCTCCATGTTCCTTGCCTGCCTGCTGTAAACACCCGAAGGCTTGTCGCACAGTACATTCAGCCCATTTTCAAACGCTCTTACTGCTATTTCTTCATGGGAATAATGCGGCGTAGCAATTATTACGCAGTTCAGGTCAATCTCTCCTGATTCCACGGCCTCAAATAAAAGATCTGCAGACTCAAATACAGGTACCCCCGCCTCAATGGATGGCTGAAGCATTTCTCTGTAAGGAGATCGAAGCCTCGTCAGGGCTGCTAATTCCATTCCTTGAATTTTCTTTTCCTGCAAAAGAGATGCATATTTACTTCCCATATTTCCGACACCGATCACTGCGCTCTTAAGCATTGCACGTTCCTCCTATTGTAATTCCTCAGGCAAATCTCTGATATTAAAAAGACTAGACTATATAATTATATAGCCTAGTCACAATGTATGCCTCTAAGATATTGAGGATATGCTTATCAATATTTGTTGCCATCTTCTGTGATAAGCGCAGGAATTCCTAAGTATCCATTCTCTTTGACCTCATCAAATACTGCTTCCTTATCCCTCAATTTTATAAACTCTTTTAGCCCCTTAATACAACCTTTATTATTGTTTACACATTTTTTAAGAAAATTTTTTTACAATTAATTCGTATAATAATAGCCGTTATATTGAAAGGAATTATTTATGAAAAAAAGATTTTTCTCCATCTTTATCATAATCTGTCTGTTCATAGCATCATTTGTGGTTAGCTCTAAAAAGAGTTTCACAGCAATGGCTGCTTCAGAGAAGAAAACAAAGGAAAACACTAAAGAATCCAATAACCCCTCTAAAGATGTCGACTTTGATGGCAACCTGAAAATCAAGGATGGAAAGCTTTTGCCCATGCTTAACTACTCTGATATGCGCGATGCTAAATACACCAACGAAGGTAGTGATATTAAGCGTTTTTGTGTATATGTTGAAACAGATTATGACACGGATAATGATGGAATGGCGGATCTGGTGAAGGTACTTGTTCAGGTTCCAACAGGTGCAGTGAAAGGTAATTTTAAGGCAGGTACAATCTACGATCCTACTCCCTACAACGCTGGAATAGTGGAACAGTTTTATACAAGCAATGACGCAGCATTTCTGGAAAAACCTTTTGATTATAAGCTTTTATACAACAAAGGCAAAAAGAGAAAAAAAGAAGGTGAAATGACTTCAGCGGAAGCTGCAGATGCCGCAAATCCTAATACAGATTGGAACTATAATGTTCCGAATAGTTCCAGAAGAGGATATTCATATTCTAATCGTTATGACTATTATCTTGTTCGTGGCTATGCAGTCGTTGAAGCCTCAGGCATCGGTACTTATGGTTCTGAAGGATATGAGCTATGCGGCAGAGATCTTGAAAGGGATTCGCACAAATGCGTTGTTGAATGGCTAACCGGAAACAGAATTGCCTACACAGATACCAAGAACAATATTCAGATCAAGGCTGACTGGTCCAACGGCAATATCGCAATGATAGGAAAATCTTATGGCGGCACGCTACCTTTCGAAGTTGCAACCACCGGTGTTAAGGGGTTAAAAACCATAATCCCTTATGCAGGAATTGCTTCCTGGTATGACTATACCAATTCACAAGGTATAAAAATCACCTCCGAGGTTGGGTATGCAGATCATCTGGCATCCTTTAACTGCGGGGGGACTTTCCTTGACGATGACTGGACAGTTATTGATGACGGCTATCGATCCTGGCTATGGCAGATTTCAAAGGATGAGGCTGCGACAAATGGTAATTATGCCCCCATATGGGCTGAGTGCGACTATTCTGATGACTACGGAAAAATCAACTGTACAGCTCTCATAGTTCAAGGACTTAATGATTATAACGTCACCACCAAGCAAGCTCTGATGATGTATAACGCCTTCAAAAAAGCAGACAAACCGGTCAAACTGTTTTTGCATCAGGATGGTCATAATTATTTAGATACATTAGTCGTTAATGATGAGCCTTGGCTTGAAATACAGAACAAATGGCTTGCTCATTATCTTTATGATGTTGACAATGATATTGAAAACATGGCCGAGATTATGGTTCAAAGCAATCTAACAGGAAAATTTACTCAGTATGATTCCTTCGGTGAATATAAGGAAGGAAAAGTGACTGCAATAAAGAGCGGAGATACCGCAGAAGTATCCAGCAAAGGTCTCGCAGAATATACACAGGAAAAGGCAATAGACAACAGATTAATCACCGATCTGTATGAAGACTTTTTTATGAATCTTAGTGAGGAAAATGCCGCAGTATATGACATTAGTATTCCAGATGGTGCCACAATTTCAGGCGTTCCGGAGATTCATTTGAAGCTGTCCACAAACACAAAAGATATGGATGCCATGATGATTACTGCTGTCCTCGTTGATACAGCTAAAAACGGCGAATATTTCAAAGCATATCTGACAAAAGATAAATTACAGAATGTTTTACCTACAAATACCATAGATCAGCTTGATGTAGGCGGCGGAATTAGTCCTATAAAACTGAAGGAATACGTACCAAGCACCACCACTGCAAAATGCTTCACTTTGGGATGGACAGATCTCACAAACCCCGGCTGCGGATCTGACCATGCTGAATATACAGAAACTGTGAAGCTTGAATCCGGCAAATACTATGATTACACCATATATATGCAACCCACAGTATATACCCTCGATAAGGGTCACCAGCTAAAGCTTGTCCTGCTGACCTGGGATCCCTTCAGAAGGATTATTGATGAAGGACTCTATATCAAACCGTCACTCATTAAACAGATGGATGACGAAACATATTCTTATGTTATAGATAATTCATCAGTTAATGTAAAACTACCGCTTGTAAAGAACTGATGTAACCTCAAGGAACTTCAATTAACACAAAATGAAGAAGGGCCCTCGCCCAGATGATTTACGCCCCACTCCACAGGAATATGAAGGTGCAAAATCAGTAAACGAAACAATCTCGCTCATAGAAAAAGCCTAAAGAGCTTGTCATATCATCATGACAAGCTCTCAGACTGTAGACAAAGTGGTCCTGAGGGCGTAGCTCTCTGGACCATTTTTCTTATGTTATGGGGATTTTGTTCAGAACAAAGGTCAGAAACAGCCTATATCAGGCCATTTCTAACTGCCATTCATGCTTGATCCTTGCAAGCTTTTTCAGATTCATACACGCAAAGGTAAGCGCGACCTTCATTTCCATACG
>JAEEGL017188316.1_pt1 | contig 11834 bp, 6 predicted proteins | sample 9134231 | NCBI WGS metagenome assembly JAEEGL01 (sample SAMN16246548, study PRJNA631951) | gut metagenome | biome: gut microbiome; feature: rumen; material: fiber-attached | host: Bos | place: Iran: Karaj | collected 2018-10 | reverse complement strand
TGCCCGTGGCCGACGATACCGTGCAGGTATTTGAGGGCGGCAGCTTTGTGGTGTTCCCCCAGCCCGTCAATCTGCCCGAACGCTGCGTGCAGGTCGACGGCGATCCCGAATTTCAGCAGGTGACCGTGGACGCTGACGGGGCGCACCCCGATTCCGTCACCTTCGTATACGAATATCTGCCCCTGGATCCGCTGATCCTGCCCGTGTATTACCGGGACGCGGAATCCGGGGCCGACGTGGCCCTGAGCAGCTCGGCCACCCTGCCCGCGGGGGCGGTGACGCCGGTTACCGCAAGGCCGGAAAACCTGCTGCCGGATTACGTGCTGCTGGGCGATCCCACCGTGTATGTAACTGTAAACGAGGCCAGGGAAGCTGACCGGGACGAGATCATTTTCCTGTACCAATACGTGGAACCGACGCCCGAACCTACGCAGGAAATCACGCCTGAGCCCACCGAAATCCCCACCCAGGAGCCTGCCGAAACGACGGTTCCCACCGATCCGCCCGCGCCTGTGATGGTGCCCGTGCGGTATGTGGACCCGGAGGGCCTGGACGCGGCCTCCCCCGGCCAGGTTTGGTGCGGCCTGGGCGATACCCTGATCGACGCCGCGCCGGTGGACCTGAAACCCGGATACGAACCTTACGGACCGCAGAGCGTGCTGGTGCACGTGGATGAAAACGGCCCCTCCCCGGCTGAAATCATATTCACCTACCGTCCCGCGGTGGAGCCCCCGGCCCCCAAGGTGGCGCTGGTGAACGTAAAGTATCTGTCTCCCGCCGGCGAGGGCGAGGTATTCTATTCCTATTCCGCCACCTGCGTGGAAGGGCAGGAAAACAAGGTGGAAGTGGATTGGACCCAGGTGGACGCCAGCTTGGGCTATGAACTGGCTTCCGAAAGCGCCGTGTTCGTGACCGTGGATGAAAACGGCGTGGCCTCCCCTGCCGAGGTTATTTTCCGCTTCCGCAACGAGATCAACGCCTATGTGCCCATCCGTTACGTGGACGCCGCCACCGGGAGGGACGTGGCCTCCCCGCGGCAGCAGATCTGCTACGTGGGCACGAACACCGTGGATAACCGCCCCCTGGACCTGGAGGCTGACTATATTCCCGCGCCCGACAGCGGATCCGTCACCGTGGTGCTGAACGAAGGCGGCGTGCTGACGCCTCCCGAAGTGGTATTCCTGTATACTTCCGCGGCGACGGCCACGCCTGCGCCTCAGCCCCCGGCTTACGATACGCCCATGGATACGTATTTTTACCCCACCGGCACGGCCATCCGCCTGCGCTCCACCCCCACCACCGCCGACGATAACATCCTGGGCCTGGTCAGCAGCGGCGATTTGGGCCATGCCCTGGGCAAGGTGGTCAACAGCGACGGCAAGGTGTGGTACGCCGCGGAAGTAAACGGCATGATGGGCTATATCAGCGAAACCGTGGTGCGGTTCCTGAGCGACGCGGAAATCGCCGCCCTGTTCAACTACACCCTCGCGCCCACCCAGGAGCCCACGCCTCAGCCTACGGATATCCCCGATGGCGCGGTGATCGACCGCTGGGGGGCCACCACCAATAAGGTGAATTTCCGCAGGAATCCCGACAGAAGCGCGGAAAAAATCACCGAACTGAAAAAGAATACCCGGTTGTGGATTTACGCTTCCCAAACCGTCAACGGCGAAAAATGGTACGCCGTGCGCTGCAACGGAACGGACGGCTACGTGATGGCCGATTATGTGCAGATGGCCAGCGAGGCGGACAGCGCCGAAATTCAGGCACAGCTCGCCTCTCCCATGCCCACCCAGACGCCGCGTCCCGCCACCCCCGCGCCTTCCGACGCGCCGGCGGATACGCCCGCTCCGCAGATGACGGACGAGCCCGTTTCCCTCCCCACGGACGTTCCCACCCCGGAACCCACCGCCGTTCCGACGGAAAAACCCGCGCCCTATCGGGGCTATGCCCTCACCAACGCGCAAGCCGCCCTTCGCACCGGCGTCAGCCAAACGGACGATACCATTCTGGAAATGCTGCCGCCCATGTCGCTGATGCTGGTGAACGGCCAGACCTATGTGGACGACGTGGCCTGGGCCTCCGCCCAGGCGCTGAGCAGCGGCAATTTGGGCTTCATCCTCCAGTCCTCCCTCACGCCCATCAGCGGCGAGGACGCGCGGCCCTATATGGAGCAGCTGCAGCCCACCCCCACGCCCACCGTTCCCGTGATGGAGCAGATCGAGGGCTATGCCACCACCCTGGGCGACGGCGTGCCCATGCGCAATTTCCCCGATACCAACGGTGAAATCATCACGCTGCTGCCCTATGGGGCAGTGGCTCAAGTGCGCGGCCAGCAATACGCGGGCAACGCCGCCTGGCATCTGGTGCAGTACGGCGGCATGTGGGGCTACATCCGTCAGGATCAGCTGCGCATGATGGACGAAAAGGAAATCAGGGACTACGAAGACAGCCTTGCCGCCGGAACGCCCACGCCCAGCGCCGCGCCCCTGCCCACCCCCGAGGCTGTGACGCAGGACAGCCTGAGCAGCTACGGCCACGTTCAAAGCAACAGCGGCCGGGTCAACCTGCGGTCCGAGCCCACCACGAAGAATAACAACGCGATCCGCCTGCTGGAGAATTACGCCTTCGCCCTGGTGCTGGGCACCGCGGTCAACGAAGAAGGCACCTGGTATTACGTCAATCAGGGCGGCATCGAAGGCTATATCCGCAGCGATTACTTCCATGTGCTCACCCTGGGCGAGCTGCCCGGCTTCGTGCTGAGCCAGGAGTACAGGAACGCCAACAGCGGCGCAGCCGAATCCGGCGTGAACGTCACCCAGATCCAGCCGGTGGAGGACTACAACAAGACCCTGTGGCAGAATCCGGACCTTTCGGCTTCCTATGAGCCTTTCAACCCCTTTGGCACCCCCACCCCGGACCCTGAAAGGCTGCCCGCCGAAACGCCCGCTCCCACGCCATCCCCTACGCCCACCCCGGAAATCGCTCCGGTCGTTCCCCAGAACAACGTGATCCCGCCCGACGGCAACGTGCAGCAGCAGGGTTCTCTTCTTCCCTGGGTGCTGCTGGGCCTGGCCGCGGTGGGCGGCGGCGGCGCCGCATACGCCTACGTCATGCACCGGCAAAACGAAAAACGCAGGCAGGCCATGCGCATCCAGCAGGCCCGTCAGGCCCGCAGCGCGGCGGCCGCGCATCCCCAGATGCGCGCGGCGCAGAACAATCCCGGCCAGAATCCGGCCCGGCCGGTGTATCCCGATCAGGCGGCGCCCTTTATGCCGCCTCCCGGCGGCGTGCCTAAGCCCGCGCAGAACATGGCGGAAGGCGGCACGAACATTTACCGCTCCCCCGTTATAGGCTCACAGCAGGATGCCGGAAGCGAAACCAAAGCCTACCAGCATACGCCGCAGAGCACCCAATCCTTCCAGCCTCAGCGCCAGGAAACCAGAACCTTCCAGACCGGGCAAACGGCCCAGGCTTCCGTCAATCCCGCCAGCCAGCCCGGCGCGGCGGACGAAGCGGCGGAAAATCTGCGGCTGCGGGCGCAGGACACGCAGTCCTTCAAGCCTGCTCCTGTGGACCCCAACGCCAAGCGCCTGAGCCTGAATATCAAAACCGCCCGGGTGCAGATGGAGGAGCTGCCTCCGCAGGGCATGGAAGAATCGCTTCTTCCTCCCAGGAAGCGGAACAGGCGCACGGAACGCAATAAGAACCTTTACGACGACAGCGACCCCAACGCATGATCCCCACGGGGCCGGAAGTCCATCTTCCGGCCCCGTTTCCATCAAAACGGAGGTAAGTCAACCCATGCGCAGATCATTCAAATTCCTTGTTCTCCTCCTGTGCGCCGCGCTGCTGACGGTTCCCATGCCCGCGCAGGGTGAAACCGGCGGCCTTTCCGCTTATGAAGCCGGGCTCGTCCTGTCCCCGGGAGAAACGCTGATCGACCCCGCCCAACCGGTTCCCGATTATGTGCTGTGGCTGCTGGATACGGCCCGCGGCGAAATCGGCTACACGGAGGAACGCAGCGGCGTGACCAAGTACGGCGCCTGGGCCGGCTATCCCACCGCCGAATGGTGCGCCGAATTCCAGTGCTGGTGCGTAAATCAGGTGGATAAGCTGCATGGCACCCGGCTGCTCAACCGGGTCTATCCCAATTACAGCGGCACCAACGTGGGCCGGGACTGGTTCATTTCCCAGGGCCGCTATATCGCCCGCACGGGCAATTTGCCGGGCTACGGCAGCCAATGGCTGCGCGGCAGCGGACAGCCCATCGAAAAAAACAGCTACATCCCCCAGCCTGGCGATTGGGTATTCCTTACCGATAACGCCAGCGGAGATACCAGCCACGTGGCCATGGTGGAATACTGCGCGCAGGATGCGGAGGGCCGGGTGCGCATTCACGTGATCGAGGGCAACAATGTCACCAAACCCGCCCCCCAGGGCGTGGAACGCAATGATTACGCCATCGACTACTGGCGCATTTTGGGCTACGGCACCGTTTACGATCTGGCCGACATGACCCTGAAATTCGGCCACAGCGGCCCCAAGGTGAAGGCGCTTCAGCAGGAACTGGTGCAGGCCGGGCTGCTGGAAGAAAAGTATACCACCGGCAAGTACGGCGCTATCACCACCGAATGCGTGAAAACCGTGCAGCGGCAGGCGGGCATCCCGGAAAACGGCATCGCAAACCTGGAAACCCGCCTGGCGCTGCGGGAGATGATCAAAGCGCTGCCCGGCCAGTGAAGCGGCCCTGGCCCGCGCCATGCAGGATTTTTCCCATCCCGCGTCGAATAAACCGTTTATTGGCTGTATCCATCGTGTGTCTGAAGGAGTGACCATCCATGCGCGATATGTTGCTGGTGCTGAATTTTGACGACGACGCCAGCAGGTCCGTAACGCGGAAGCTGCGTTCGGAAAGAATTTTCTGCAAAATCGTTCCGGGCGGCATCTCCCTGGAGGAAATTCAATCCCAGGAGCCGCTGGGCCTGCTGCTGGCGGGCGGCGCGTCGGGCCAGAGTCCATCCGGGATGGACAGCCGCATTCCCGAAGCCGATATTCCCGTGCTCGCCCTGGGCGACGCCGCCGGGCTTTTGCTGTCCATGTTAGGCGGCGGCGCGGGCGATATCGCTTACCAGGGAACCGTGATGCCTTTGAGCTATTCGCCCTCTCCCCTGCTGGAGGGAATGGAAAGCGGGGAAAGAATGCTGCCCTGCGCCCGCGAATTTCATCTGACCGCTCAAATGCGCCCCCTGGCGGCCGCTCAGGAAATCGTGATCGGGTTCGCCCATGAAAGCCGGCCGCTTTACGGCATGCAGCTGCAAATCGAGCAGAATGACCCGGAAAGCTCCCTGATCCTGCGGAATTTCGCCCTGAATATCTGCGGCTGCACCACCTGGTGGGACGACGACGCTTTCGTCGCCCGCGCGGTGGAGGAAACCCGACGGATCACCGGCAACGGCCTGGCTGTCTGCGCCATGACCGGCGGGCTGGACAGCGGCGTGAGCGCCATGCTGGCCTACAAAGCGCTGGGAAAGCAGCTGAAATGCGTTTTTGTGGATACCGGGCTGCTGCGGGAGCGGGAAGGCGATGATTTTATGGCCTTCTACCGGGATACGACCGGCATGGATATTACCCGCATTCCCGCCCAGGACCGCTTCCTGGAGGCGCTGCGGGGCATAAAGGACGCGGAAGAAAAACGCCGCGTGATCATTCGCCTGATCCAATCCATTCTCCGGGAGGAAGAGGAAAAGTTCGGCCCCATCGCCGCCCTGATCCGCGGCACCAGCTGCCACGACATTATGTTCGGCGGCGGCGCGCTGCGGCCCGCCCTGGGCGAAAGCGTGCCGGTGATCGAGCCCGTGCGCGAGCTGTTCAAGGATGAGATCCGCCGGATCGCTGATTTTTTGGGCATCCCCGGCGATCTGATTTCCCGGCAGCCCTTTCCCGGCAGCGGCCTGGCCCTGCGCATCCTGGGCGAAGTGACCCCCCAGCGCCTTACCACCCTCCGGGCGGCGGACGCCCTTTTCAGGAGCGAGCTTCAGCGGTCCGGCGCCGCCAAGCGGCTGTGGCAGTATTTCGCGGTGCTCATTCCCATGCCCGGCTGCGAAGAAAAATCCATCATCTGCCTGCGGGCCGTGCACGCTGTGGACAGAAGCCGGTCCTACGCCGCGCGCCTGCCTTACGACGTGATGGAAAACGTGACCGATCTGATCCTGCGGGATCAGAAATCCGTTTGCCGGGTCACCTATGATCTCACCCCCGTATGCAATTATACCGGGGTGGAATGGCAGTAAAGCGCCGTTCCGATTCACCGATCACACTCAAGCAAGGGGAATTCTATGCGTATTACCCATCCGCAAGCGGCGTTTCAGGGCATCGCGCCTGAAAATGTGTTTTTTGTAGCCAACGACCAGCAGATTCAGCTGGGCGCCGGCTATATCGTGCAGTTTTTTCAGGGAGAGCTTTACCCCGAACGCCCCAATCACCTGTTTCTGCAAATCGACTGCCAGCCCTCGGCCCGGCCGCTGATGTTCGGCGCGCTGCTGGCCCGGGCTTATCAGCTGAAAGCCCAGTATCCCGATCTGCCCGCCAGGCTGTATGCCCAGACTGCGCCTGAAAACGCGGACATGCTGCGGTTTTATGAATCCTGCGGCCTGCGCAATGACGACGGGGAGGACCTGTTTCGCTTCCTGCCGCCGCCCGGCGTGCCCCAGGCTCCCATGGGCTTGCAGTTCTTTTCCGTGCCCCTTCAGGACGAGGCGAGCCAGAACGCGTTCCTGGCCCGCGTCAACGCCCAGCGCATCCAGCCCATAACCCGGGATAACCTGCAATTATGGCAGCAGCATCAGCACTTCATGGCCCTGGGGTTCTACCGCAACGGCCAGCCCGTCACGGAATGCATCGTCACCGGGGCGGGCAGCTCGGCCACCCTGCTGATGATCTATACCCGTTCCGACTGCCGCCGCCAGGGCATGGCGAAAAATCTGATCGGCGCGGCGGCGGCGCTGCTGCGGGAACGGGGCGTGAATACCATGTACGCCCAGGTTTTCCGGCGAAACGTTCCCCAGACGGCCCTGCTGCGCCATTTGAACGGCGTATTCGTACGCACGGTCACCGCCCTGCCCGGGATGGATCTGTAATCGCCGTTCCAGGCCCCCGGTACGCCGCAAAAAAACCGGGATCGAACGCTCTATCTCCGGCCGCATACATTCCCGACTTACGATAAAGGAGAGGAATCGAAATGGACAAAGCATTGCTGAAAGCACAGCAAAACTGGATCAGGGAAGAACTGGACCGCTGCGCGGATTTCTGGATCAAAAACGGCTGGGACCGGGAAAACGGCGGTGTTTTCACCTGCCTGGACCGGGAAGGAAAAGTCTACTCCACCGATAAAAGCGTGTGGATGCAGGGCCGCTGCGCCTGGACCTACAGCTATCTGTGCCGCGTATACGGCAAAAAGCAGGAATGGATGGATTTCGCCAAATCCTGCCTTGACTTCATGGAAGCCCACTGCATCAACCGGGAAAAAGGCGGCAGGATGTATTTCACCGTCACCGCGGATGGACGGCCCCTGCGTCAGCGCCGCTATTATTTCTCCGAGAGTTTCTATGCCATTGCCAACGCGGAATACTACGCCCTGACCGGCGAACAGGCGTATCTGGACCGGTCCAGGCAGGCGTATGAGCTGTACTGGCAGCTGTTCCGCGGCCTCATGGAGGATCCCGTGGGCATGGGCCCGAAAACCATTCCCGAAACCCGTTCGGGCCGCAGCCTGGGCCTTGCCATGATCTACCTGAACATCTGCTCCGTGCTGCGCCGGTGCGATCCGGAAAACACCGCCCTGTACGATGAGCGGGCCGACATCTGCGTGCACGATATCTTCGCCTACCATCATAAACCCGAACTGGGCTGCACCCTGGAAAATGTGGGGCCCGACGGCGAATTCAGGGGGGATGTGACCGAGGGCCGCATCGTGAACCCCGGCCACGATATCGAATGCAGCTGGTTCCTGATGGAATACGCCAACCACAAGGGCGACGCGGCGCTGCATCAGAAGGCGGAAAACGTGTTCAATTTCGCCATCAGCGCAGGCTGGGATCAGGAGTATAACGGCCTGCTGTACTTCATCGACGCCAAAGGCCTGCCCCCCGAAGCCTACGAGCACGATATGAAGCTGTGGTGGCCCCATAACGAAATCCTCATCGCTTCCCTGATGGCCTATCGGGATACCGGCGACGAAGCGTACTACGATTGGTTCAGCAGAACCCTCGATTATTGCCGCGAAGTATTCTCGGATCCCCAATACGGAGAATGGTACGGTTATCTGCGCCGGGACGGCAAACCCACCATGCCTTCCACCAAGGGCAGCACCTTCAAGGGTCCCTTCCATCTGCCCCGTTCCCTGGCAATGGCCGATCAGATGATCGGCGAGATCCTGGCGAAATAACGTTATTCCATATCTCCCCGGACCGGCCTCGGCCGGTCTTTTCTTATCCAAAAAACAGTAAAAGCACGGCCATCCGCGGCATTCCCCCTCCCGCGGTCCTTGCGGAACAAAACCGGTTCGGCTATAATGGAACGGGAAAATCAAAGGAAAGGGAAACGCTTATGGATATTGATCTGGAAGAAGCGCTGCGGTATGCGGGCGTTGGCAAGCCGGATGAAACCGCCCTGCGCGAAGTGCGTCTGGCGGCGGAGCAAACTGTCCGGTATGCCGCGCCCCGCTGCGCGTACCGGATCCTGTCCATAACGCGCGCGGAAAACGGCGTTTTTCTGCCGGAAGCCGATTTGCTGCTGCCCGGAAATTTGGCGAAAACCATGCTGGCGGACTGCGGCAAAGCCGCGCTGCTGCTTTGCACCTTAGGCGCTGCTTTTGACCGCCTGCTGCGCACCGCCCAGGTCCGGGATATGGCCCGGGCGCTGTATCTGGACGCCTGCGGCAGCGCGTATGTGGAACAGGCCTGCGACGGGCTGGAGCGTGAAATCGCGGATCGCTGTCCGGGCCTGTACCTTACCGACCGGTTCAGCCCCGGCTACGGCGATCTGCCGCTGGACGTCCAGCCCGGCCTCCTGCGGGCCCTGAATGGGGAAAAGCGGCTGGGCGTCTTTGCGGGCCCTTCCTTTCTTTTGAATCCCATGAAATCAGTCACGGCCGTGATCGGCCTTGCGGACCGGCCTCAGCGGGCCAGGATCCGTGGCTGCGCCTTCTGCGCCATGCGGCAGGGCTGCGCTTATCGGGAAAGGGGATTAAACTGTGGAGCTTTATCCTGATCGGATCATGTTATTGGATGGAGCAATGGGCACCATGCTGCAAAAAATGGGCATGGAGCCCGGCGACGTGCCGGAACTGCTGAACTTTACCCGGCCCAACTGGATCGTATCCATCCATCAGGCATATTTGGAGGCGGGCAGCCGGATTATTTACGCCAACACCTTCGGGGCTAACCGCCGCAAACTGGCCCGCGTGAATCGGGAACCGGGGCCGGTCATCGCCGCCGCCATCGGGCTGGCAAAGGAAGCCGCCCGGGGCTTCGGGGCGCTGGTGGCCCTGGACGTAGGCCCCATCGGCGAGCTGCTGGAGCCTATGGGCACCCTCTCCTTTGAAACGGCTTATGATGTTTTTGCCGAAATGATGCGGGCGGGCGCGGCGGCGGGGGCCGATCTGATCGTGATCGAAACAATGACCGACCTGTATGAGGCCAAAGCCGCTTTGCTGGCCGCCAAGGAGAATACCGGCCTTCCCGTGTTCGTCACCATGAGCTTTGAGGCCTCGGGCCGCACCTTCACCGGCTGCACCGCCGCTTCCATGGCGCGCACGCTGGAAGGGCTGGGCGCGGACGCCATCGGCGTAAACTGCTCCTTAGGCCCCAGGGAACTGCTTCCCCTGATCCGGGAACTGCGCCGGAATACCGCCCTGCCCCTGATTGCCAAGCCCAACGCGGGCCTTCCCGATCCGGAGGACGGGCATTATGATCTGCCGCCGGAGGAATTTGCCGCCGCCATGGCGGACCTGACGCGGGCCGGCGCCACGCTGGTGGGCGGCTGCTGCGGCACTGATCCCGCCTATATTCGGTCCCTGAAGCAAATTCTGCCCGAAGAAACCGTCCTGCCCGCCTCTCCCCCGCCTCCGGGCCTGGTATGTTCAGCTACAACCGCCGTGACGCTGGATCGGGTGCGGGTCATCGGCGAGCGGGTGAACCCCACCGGCAAAAAACGCTTCCAGCAGGCCCTGCTGGAAAACGATCTGGATTATATCGTTTCGGTGGCCGTGCAGGAAATGGACGCCGGAGCGGATATCCTGGATGTGAACGTGGGCTTTCCGGGCGTGGATGAAAAGGCCATGCTCCCCCGGGTGGTAAAAGCCATCCAGGCGGCCGTGGACCTGCCCCTGCAGCTGGATTCCGTGGACCCCGCCGCCCTGGAAGCCGCGCTTCGGGTCTATAACGGCAAAGCGGCGGTGAATTCCGTCAGCGGCAAGGAGGAATCCCTGGCGGCCATCCTGCCTGTGGTAAAAAAGTACGGCGCTGCGGTGATAGGCCTGACGCTGGATGAGAACGGCTTGCCGGACACCGCGGAAAAACGCTTTGCCATCGCTGAAAAAATCCTGAGCCGCGCCTTGTCCATGGGCATTCCCCGGCAGGATGTGTGGATCGACTGTCTCACCCTCACCGTTTCCGCCCAGCAGGACCAGGCGGAAGAAACGCTGCGGGCAGTGACCCTGGTGCGTCAAAAGCTGGGCCTGCAAACCGTGCTGGGCGTCAGCAATATTTCCTTCGGTCTGCCCAACCGCCCGCTGGTCACGCAAACCTTTCTCATCCGTGCCCTGCACGCCGGGCTGACCCTGCCCATCGTGAACCCCAACCAGCGGGAAATGATGGACGCCGTGGCCGCTTTCCGGGTGCTGAACGGCGAGGACGCGCAGTGCGCCGGTTACATCGCCCGGTTCGCTCAGGCTCAGGCCGAGGCCAAGTCCGCCCCCTCCCCCTCTTCCATGACGCTGGAAGAAGCCATTCAGCGGGGTCTGAAAGCCGACGCCGCGCGCCTGGCCCGTGACGCCCTGCAATCGGAAGCCCCTTTGAATCTGGTGGAACAGCGCCTGATCCCCGCCCTGGACCGGGTAGGCCTGGATTATGAAAAGGGCGCTGCGTTCCTGCCCCAGCTGCTGTCCGCCGCTCAGGCGGCCCAGGCTGTGTTCGAGGAAATCAGGCAGCAACTGGACAGCCAAGGCGCGAAGCAGGCCGAAAAGGGAAGGCTGATCCTTGCCACCGTACAGGGCGATATCCACGACATCGGCAAAAACATCGTGAAAACCGTGCTGCAGAATTACGGCTACGCCGTGATCGACCTGGGCCGGGATGTGCCGCCGGAAACCATCGTGGAAACGGCGGCAGCCCAGCAAATCCCCTTGGTGGGCCTCTCCGCCCTCATGACCACCACCCTGCCCGCCATGGCCGAAACCGTCAGCCGCCTCAAGCGCTTGCCTCATCCGCCCTTTGTGCTGGTCGGCGGCGCCGTGGTAACGCCCGAATATGCCCAGGCCATCGGAGCCGACGGCTATGCGAAAGATGCCCGCGCCGCCGCCGCTGTCGCGCGTGAAGTGTTTGCCGGCCTCTGAGCTCCATCGGAGGGAACCCGCTTGCAGGGTTCTCTCTTATTTTGTTTTCATCGTGCTTTTTGTGTGCAATTATACATACATTCTTCTCTTTTTTTCATTTTCTTTATTGACAATTCACCGCTCCTGTGCTATACTGTCTCTCGTGGTCAGGAAAGATGACCGCAGGGCAGGAAGTTTTCCCTGCTCATTAGGTAAGACGGTCGCATGGCTCAGTTGGTAG